>Ga0208938_1000104_pt1 | contig 88126 bp, 63 predicted proteins | sample AD_UKC125_MetaG_FD_184434 | JGI IMG/M metagenome (GOLD analysis project Ga0208938, IMG submission 184434) | Active sludge microbial communities of municipal wastewater-treating anaerobic digesters from USA - AD_UKC125_MetaG (SPAdes) (version 2) | ecosystem: Engineered > Bioreactor > Anaerobic >... | reverse complement strand
AAATAATTGGGATGGTATAGAAATAAGGTCAAACAGAGGAATAGTGGGTTGTAGTGCTGAAGGTCATGTGAGTCATGTATTTTCATCCCGTTTAAGTTCAAGACCTAAAGGCTGGTCGAGAAAAGGAGTAGAAAAGATGTCAAAGCTAATAATATACAAGAAGAATGGCGGTAAGGTATATGACATAGTTATGGCACAAAAACAAAAAAAGTTAGCATCTAGTAGGCAAGAAATTCAGGAAAAATTAATTAAGGAATTAAAGAAGTCATCAAACAGGTATGAGAGTGTATGGAATAGTAATTTAACTGTTATTCATAAGGGGTGTAAAACTGGTTTATATAAAGAATTAAGGCGTATTATAGGTATATGCGGATAGGGATGAGGTAATAATAAAGCAAAAATTACGGGAAAGTTTACAAGTAAGCCTATCCAATAGGAATTATACATATCTGGAAAAAAGACAAAGAAAAAGAAAAAACATAAAAAAAGAAAAAGAAAAGAAAAAAGCAAAACTTTAGTACCATGACCCGCGGAGCCCTACTACTTGTCAAGGCCGGGCTTTGCCCGCTTGTTTTAGCCTTGACAAAATGGAAAATGGTACAATAGAAATACTTTTTTCTTTTAAAAGTAGCGTTAAAATGTGAAGGAACATAGATAACAAAACGTACTAATTTGTCACAAGTATTGAGTAAAATGAATTCTTTATAGAAAGAAAGAGTTATATGGTATAATAGACAATAAGTTAGAGGAATTATAAAAGAAAATAAGGCTCAAAATGATGTAAAACACTTTCGTTACTAAGAGACCGTTATTTGAAATAGTTGCACAAATAAAAAATGGGATGCCATCTACTTTTCTTTTTCCTACAATAAATTGACGCTATCATTAGCATCTTAAAATATTGATTTATATACACAATTAATATATAGTTAATAATATGTTCACGATTTTTTAGTAAAATTAAAATAAAGTTGTTTTTACATTTAAAGTTAGTTAAGCATTAACCGGATTAAAATGCACTGTAATCAGGAAGCATCTGTTAATTAGGAATATTTAATCTAGATATATTTATAAGAAAGGGGACTTTATTTTGGTAAAAAAAATTTTACTGTTTACAATGGCAGCTGTTATATCACTATCTATTTTGTCCTGCCAAAAAGAAAATACACCTGAAGAATCACCTGATATTTCACCGGCAGCATCAGAAGAGCCTCCTGAAAACATACCTGTGGCAGTTGTTAATGATACCGAAATTATGCTGTTTGATTTATTTAAAATGTATCAAAGCTTAAATAAAAACTATCTTCAGCAGGGCGTAGATATCACTGATGACGAAATATCCAATCAAATTTTAGAGGAAGCTGTAAACACTTTAATTGCATATGAACTGCTTTATCAGGGTGCTGTAAAGGAAGGTTATAAGATTTCTGATGAGGAGTTGGATAAAGAACTTGAAGCATTTAAATCCCAATACCAATCTGAAGAAGAATTTTTAGAATCATTAGAAGCACAGCAAACCACTTTAGAAGAATTTAAAAAAGATTTAGAGCGTGAATTAACCGTTTCAAACTATGTCCAAAATACCATTGAACAGCCTGAAGTAACTGAAGAGGAAATGTTGGAAATGTATGAGCAGTACATTAAAGAAACAACAGAAGAAAATCCTCCGGAGTTTGAAGAATTAAAACCCAGAATAGAACAAAAAATAAGAGAGGATAAGTTTGGCAAAAAAGTTGATGAACTGATAGAAACTTTAAAAGAGCAAAGTAAAGTAGAAATTTTCAGGGAGGAAACGGAGTAGGGAATGTACCTTTTTTCTCCCTTTACATATTTAGTTTTTTATATATTTGTTTTTCCAGTATAACCCTATTATGCGGTTTTACAGGGTTTTAAGCAGATTTAAAATTATATATGGGTTTTATTATATCAATAATTTCAACGGTGTCTTGTATGTTTTCTATTATTTCTTCCATAGGCTTATACGCCAGGGCACACTCATCCAAAGTGGATTTGTTTACCGTTGTTGAATAAATGCCTTCCATGGTTTTTTTAAACTCCTCCAGTGTAATGGTTTCCTTTGCCTTTCTTCTGCTCATAATCCTGCCCGCACCGTGGGGGGCAGAATAATTCCAGTCTTTATTACCCTTTCCAACGCAAATCAGGCTTCCGTCCCTCATATTAATTGGAATAAGCACCCGCTCCCCTTTTTGCGCTGAAATAGCTCCCTTTCTTAGAATCATATTTTCAATATCTATATAATTGTGTATTGTGGTAAACTGTTCAACAATTTCAAAATTCATTTTACTTATAATTTCATCCACTATGGCCTTCCTGTTGATAACTGCAAAATACTGTACCAGTTTCATATCATTAATGTAGTCATCAAAACTCTTCCCTTCCACGTATGCAAGGGATTTGTTTATTTTCTCAGTCTTTATTTTCTCTATTTCCACTTGAATTTCATTTTCACGTCCCTGGGATTTCAACTCTGCCACTATCCTTGCAATATGCTCCCTGTTTTTTACCATTTCTTTATATCCCAGGTTTTGATAGTATTCTGCAACCTGCTTTCCTAAGTGCCTGCTTCCTGAATGCACCACCAGATAGAGGCATCCGTCTTTATCCTTGTTCACCTCAATAAAGTGATTGCCCCCGCCCAATGTCCCTATGCTTAATTTTGCCCTTTCTATATTTACATGGTTTTTGCACACTAACTTTTCTAAATCAATTTTTTTGACATAACTATGCTGCTTTTTTCTAACATCAAACCCTGCCGGTATAAATTCATGAATAACCTTATCCAGCTTTTCTAAATCTATTTCCCTTTCCTTAAGCTTTATAGTCTCCATGCCGCATCCTATATCAACACCCACCAAATTGGGAACCACCTTATCCTGTATAGTCATTGTTGTCCCAATGGTACAGCCTGCACCTGCATGGGCATCCGGCATAATCCTTATGACACTGTCTTTGACAAACTCCTGGTTGCACAGTTCTAATATCTGTGCATAAGCCTCCTCTTCTAAATTGTTAGTAAAAACTTTTGCTGTATTGTATTTACCCCTGATTTCTATCATAACCTCACCAATTTCTAAAAACCCCATCGGTCATCATTCTACCACATATGCAGATACTTTGCATTACAATATGTCAAATTTACATTCTGATTTTTAATCTACAGCCCGGTTTCTTAATAAGCCCGGTTTCTTAATCTAATGGTAGATTGCAGATATTTAAACTGTAATTAATTCAGCTGTGATATATTAACATTAAAGGGGAGAAATTTTTCAGGACTTTCAACTTCCCTGCCTTTTACAATATCAATAATTAAATCATGGATTTTAGTATAATTCCTTTTTCTTACCGCTCTGCCTTCAAGCCTTCTTACCACACTGTTAGATAAAAGTCCCATATGTGATAAGTCAAAATAATAAACTTTGGCATTATCATCATTCATATCGGCACTTTTAATGGGTACCACCCCGTCTCCGATACCAAAAAGCATTTTGTATTTATCCTCTTCTTTTATTTTAAAAGGAACTATACTGCCTTTTTCATCCTTTTCCCTTTTTTCTCTGATGATTTGCATAATATTTGAACGCCTGTATCCTACAAATCTATATTCATTAATAGAAGCATTTAACTTATTATTTTCAATTTCACTCCTAAAAAGCATTCCCTGCCTGAACAAATCAGCATTGTAGTTGTCTTCTATATATTTTTTTGTAGCATTGTAATCTGTAATGCTATTATATTCATCATAATAAAAAGTAGTATAATTGAAATCTTTATAAATTTCATTATATACATTTACAAATGTCTCTCCGGGTAAAAGCTGGTACACTGAAAGCATATTCCGCACCATCTTTTTGCAAATCCCGTTTACCAGTATGGGAACACCTAAATTATCCCCCATTACTAAACTTTTCATTGCCCTTGGAGTTCCAAGATTAGGTGTACCAATATTAATAAAATTTGCCACCGGTGCATCCGGATTTTTCAATAGATAGTATCTTGCCACAAGCCCTCCTGCACTATGTGCAATTATTGTAACAGGCTTCCCTTTGCTATATGCCAGGGCAGAATCAATTCCATCCTCAACTGCCTTCATTGTATTTTTATGGGAAAAATCCAGTCTCCAGTCATAAGGAACCTTAACCACATTAATTCCTGCGTCTCTCAATTTATCTAAAAATATTTTAGTCTGATTGTGCCCTCCAAGAAAAGGCCAATAAGTTTCAAATACCTCTCCGGGATATGTGGTATAATTTCCATGAAAATCAGTATCAGGCTCTCCATTAGCGTTGAGAGCCATCCTCCTGTGCAGCAAGGGATCAATTACAGGCCATAATTTTATATCTATAATCCCTTTTTCATAAATTTCTGTACCAAGAAAACCTGGAACAAAAACTACCACTTATATCCTCCAATTCTTCAGGCAGACATTTTAGAAATAATATAGTCTGTAAACTCAGTTGTAGACGCATTCCCACCTATGTCTTTAGTGAGTACTTTTCCTTCTTCTAATACGCGGGACAAAGCTCTTTCTATTTTGTTTGAAGCTTCCACTTCACCTATATGTCTTAACATATGTACTCCGGATAAAATCAATGCTGTAGGATTTGCAATATTTTTCCCTGCTATATCCGGTGCACTGCCATGAACTGCTTCAAAAACAGCATATTCACTTCCTATATTGGCTCCCGGTGCAAAGCCCATACCGCCGACAAGCCCTGCACACAAATCAGACACTATATCCCCGTAAAGGTTAGGAAGAACCAAAACATCGTATGTTTCAGGCACTTGTACAAGCCTCATGCACATTGCGTCAACAATCATCTCTTCAAATTCTATATCCGGATACTCTTTAGCTATATCCTTTGCAATGGCAAGAAACATACCATCGGTATATTTCATAATATTAGCCTTGTGAACTGCTGTTACTTTTTCTCTTCCTTCCCTTCTTGCATATTCAAATGCATACCTTACTATTCTTTCACAGCCTTTGCGTGTAAATATTTTTATGCTCTCCGCTGCGTCATCCCCCACCATATGTTCAATTCCCACATACAAATCTTCAGTGTTTTCCCTGACTATGACAAGGTCAATATCGTCATATCTGGTGGGTATCCCCTTGTAAGTCTTCACCGGTCTTAAATTTGTATAAAGATCAAGCTCTTTTCTAAGAGTAACATTAACACTCCTGAACCCTTCCCCTACAGGGGTTGTTATGGGACCTTTCAAAGCAACTTTATTCTTTTTTATAGAATCAATAACATGCCCCGGAAGAGGCGTTCCAAACTCCTCCATTACATCAATTCCGGCATTTTGAATATCCCAATGAATTTTTACACCTGCAGAATCAATTATTTTCTTTGCTGCAAATGCAACTTCCGGTCCTATACCATCCCCTGGTATTAAGGTTATTTTATACATTTTATCCTCCTTCTATACTTCTATTATTTTATCCTGACACTCTTTGCATTATATTTATATATCATACATTTTTGCTGTAAACTTTAGGGTTTATTCATTTACAGTACAATTATTTATTTTAATGCATTATAAATTAACCTAAATTATAAATTAATCTAAAATTCTAAGCTGTATATCTTCTTCATCTTCTTCTTTTAAATAATATCCCACAGCCGGTATATTTTTTGTCCTGTAATAATCAAAATCCTTTATACCTGTATCTTCTAAAGCCTTTATGCCGGTCATTGTACTTCCGTTCTTTGACTTTAATACCTGCACTCCCTGAGAATTCCTGGTGGTTTTAGGATTTATTTTTGAAGTATCAAAAACCAGAACTTTATTAAGGCTGCTAAATGCAACCAGCTCAACATCTTCTAAAATATGGGATATATAAATAAGCTTTGATGTATCACTGTAGGCATTGGCAAGCTTCTTCCTGTTTGTTTTTGTCTCATAACTTTTCAAATCTATCTTTGCCACTTTCCCGTTTTCAAAACCAAATATCATATATCCTTTGTACTCATCCGTCGCAGTAATATATATAATTTCTTCCCCTTCTTCCAGCTCCAAAAGATTTGCCAAATATATTCCCAAACTGCTGGCTTTACAGTCTTCAACTTCAAATAGTTTTAATTTATACACAGTGTGCTTGTTTGAAAACAGAAGTAAATCTGATTTATTTCGCCCTTCAACTTCTTGAATTATTTCATCGTCTTCTTTGAGCTTTTGCTCCGGATTTCCCCTTAAAGAAGTTAGGGGTATTTTCTTTAAATAATTTTCCTTTGTTAAAAACAGTTTTAAATTATAGTCCTCTATTAAGTTCTCATGAGTTATCTCTTCAATATGTTCTTCATGAATTATTTCAGTTTTTCTAGGTTTTCCGTATTTTTTTGCCACATCCTTAAGTTGCTTTATTATTACTTTTTTTATCTTTTTCTCACTACCTAAAGTATCTTTAAGCTCCTCTATACTGCTTTTGAGGCTTTCAATTTCACTAACTCGGTTTAAAATATACTCCTTATTAAGATTTCTAAGTTTTATTTCAGCAACAAATTCCGCCTGCTGTCTGTCTATTCCAAAGCCTTCCATTAAGTTGGGTATCACAAGGGCATCTTCTTCTGTGTTTCTGATTATTTTAATTGCTTTGTCTATATCTAAAAGAATCTTTTTTAATCCCAGCAATAAATGCAGCTTATCAGACTTTTTCCCAATATCATAAGTAATCTGTCTTTTTATACATTCAATCCTAAATAATACCCACTCTTTTAAAATGCCTTTTATTCCTAATACTTTAGGCCGTCCATTAATTAAAATGTTAAAATTACAGTTAAAACTGTCTTCTAACGTGGTAAATCTAAATAGCTTTTCCATTAAAATATCTGGTTCTGTATTCTTTTTAAGATCAAGGGTTATTTTAAGACCCTTTAAGTCTGTCTCATCCCTTACATCCACTATTTCCTTTATTTTATTGTCTTTTATAAGGGTAATAATCCCATCCATTATAGCTTCTGTAGTTGTAGTGTAGGGAATTTCAAAAATCTCAATACAGTTATTTTCTTTATCAAATCTGTACTTAGCCCTGAGTTTAAAACTTCCCCTTCCGGTATTATATATTCTCTCAATATTTTTTTTATTGTATATAATCTGCCCTCCTGAAGGAAAGTCCGGCGCTTTGAGATGTTCTGAAATATCTGCATCTTCATCTTCTAAATATGCTATAGCAGCATCACAAACCTCTATTAAATTAAAACTGCATATATTACTTGCCATTCCCACTGCTATCCCCTGGTTTGAATTAACTAAAATATTGGGATAGGTAGTTGGGAGAAGCACAGGTTCTTTCATTGTACCATCATAATTGTCAACAAAATCAACGGTGTTTTTATCAAGGTCTTTAAACAATTCTTCGCATATTTTATCCAGCTTAACCTCTGTATATCTGGGTGCTGCAAATTTCATATCCCGTGAGTAGTATTTTCCAAAATTACCTTTAGAATCCACATACGGGTGCAAAAGTGCACCATTGCCCCTTGTTAGCCTTACTAAAGTTTCATAAATTGCCATATCCCCATGGGGATTAAGTTTCATCGTCTGACCTACCACATTTGCAGACTTCGTCCTTCCTCCCGTCAAAAGTCCCATTTTATACATGGTATAAAGAAGTTTTCTATGGGAGGGTTTAAGACCGTCTATTTCAGGAATTGCCCTTGAAAGTATAACACTCATGGCATAGGGCATATAATTGCTTTCAAGTGTATCCACTATTTTTTGCTCAATTACACTATTTGAAGACATTTTTTTCACCTTTCTATAAAACATTCCCTGATTAAAATCAACTTACTTATATTTAACTTACTAAAATTAACTTACATCCACCATATCTAAATACTTGTACCCATTCTCCTCTATATATGTTTTTCTGCCCTGCAAATCATCCCCTAATAGTATATCAAAATATCTTTCAGTTTTCTCAATATCATCCGGCACAACTTTAATAAGTCTTCTTGTCTCCGGATTCATAGTTGTGTGCCACATCATTTCAGGTTCATTCTCCCCAAGTCCCTTTGAACGCTGAATGGTACACTTGCCTTTTAATTTTGCTACTATCTCATTTTTTTCTTTATCAGAATAAGCAAAATAAGTTTTGTCTTTAGAAGTTATTTCAAATAGCGGGGATTCGGCAATAAATACCTTCCCGGCATAAATTAATGTAGGAACCAGCCTGTAAATCATAGCCAGTATCAAAGTCCTTATCTGGAACCCGTCAACATCTGCATCTGTACATATTATTATCTTGCTCCATCTTAGATTGTTAATATCAAAGGTGTTAAACTCTTTATTGCTCTTGGTTTTAATTTCCACCCCGCAGCCTAAAACCTTTAAAAGGTCTACAATTATTTCATTTTTGAAAATACTGTCATATTCAGCTTTTAGGCAATTGAGGATTTTACCCCTGACAGGAATTATAGCCTGAAATTCCGCATCCCTTCCAAGCTTACATGCGCCCAGGGCAGAATCCCCCTCCACAATATAAAGCTCTCTTTTTTCCACATCCTTTGTCCTGCAGTCTACAAATTTTTTCACCCTGTTAGATATGTCAATATTCCCGCTAAGCTTCTTTTTTATATTTATTCTTGTCCTTTCAGCCTTCTCCCTGCTCCTCTTGTTTACAAGAACCTGCTCGGCTATTTTATCAGCTTCTGCTTTGTTTTCAATAAAGTAAACTTCCAACTGTTCTTTTAAAAACTCCGTCATAGCATCCTGAATAAATTTGTTTGTTATGGATTTTTTTGTTTGGTTCTCATAACTTGTTTCAGTGGAAAAGGAGTTTGTTACCAGTATCAAGCTGTCCTGTATATCCTGAAAAGTGATTTTAGACTCATCCTTATTGTATTTTCCTAAAGACTTAATATATTTATCAATTTCATATACAAAAGCATTTTTAACAGCCCTGTCCGGAGAACCCCCGTACTCTAAAAAGCTGGAGTTATGATAGTATTCCAGCATATTTACTTCATTGTTAAAACAAAAAGCTATCTCCATTTTTACTTTATACTCAGGCTTGTCCTCCCTGTCCCTTCCCTTTGTTGTTTTTTCAAAAAATTGAACCTCTGTAAACTCTTTGCCTTCTGAAACTTCTTTTATATAATCAACTATGCCGTTTTCATAACAATATTCAAAAGTCTCACCTGATTCTTCATCGTGTAAAATAAATTTCAGCCCTGCATTTACAACCGCCTGCTTTTTTAAAGTGCCTGTATAGTACTCAAGGGGTATTTTTATATCTGTAAAAACCTCTAAATCAGGCTTCCATTTAATTATTGTACCTGTCCTCTCATAGTCAAATTCTTCTTTTTTTAATCCTCCAACGTTTTCACCTTTTTCAAAGTGCAGGGTGAATTTTTGCCCGTCCCTGAAAACCGTCACATCCATATATTCTGAACTGTATTGGGTCGCACAGCATCCAAGACCATTTAAGCCAAGACTGAACTCATAGTTTCCGCCGGTATTATTCTTGTACTTTCCTCCTGCATACAACTCACAAAAAACCAATTCCCAATTATATCTCTTTTCCTGCTCATTGTAGTCTAAGGGTATTCCCCTTCCGTTATCTTTCACGGTAATTGAATAATCCTTATGCCTTATAACTTCTATAGTGTTCCCGTATCCTTCCCTTGCCTCGTCTATGGAGTTTGAAAGAATCTCAAATACAGAGTGCTGACATCCCTCAATACCATCTGAACCAAAAATAACAGCAGGTCTTAACCTTACCCTGTCAGCCCCTTTTAAAGAGGTAATACTGCTGTTGCCATATTTTTTTCTTTTATCTTGTTTTTTCATAATTTTTCAGCCACCCCAATATATTTTTAACCACCCGTACAATAAAGTTCCCTGAAATCTAGCTTATAATAAACCTGCTACCTATGTCAAGATGCTGGTATCATAGTCTTTCCCCGGATAGGTATACAAGACTTTAAAAAAAATTGAAAAATCTTATTGCAAAATATATATTTTTGTAATATAATGTACCTTAGACTCTAAAAATCCTTGCCTTATTACCTTTCAGTTTTTAAAGCCGCGTTCCGGTAAGTGTTATCCAGGTTTGTATAAGCCAAATCCTGTAAAATTATCTAATAAAAAATGCTAACATATTAAAGGAGTGGTATTGATGCAGGACATATGTAATTCAAGGCTTGACTGGAATGTTTCAAGAATAGACTCAGTTTATCAAATTGAAATGCTGGATGTAAAGGATTTAGGAAACTATATTTATCACCATCTACTTCCTGAATTACAAAAAAGCTACAAGCATGCAAAGCCGTATCTTTCTGCTTCCTCACGTAAAAATGTTTACAGCATTAAAAAGCTTTTGGCAGATTTAATTGAAAACCAGGATCATGTCCAGATATCCAATCATGAGGACTATGGTTCTGAATTTTTTACTAAACATGAAGCTTTGTTTTTACTATCAGAAACCCTAAACGTAATTCAATTTTTTGCAGCAATTGTTAAAGAAAAGTGTAAAGACACTTATTGGAATTCTGATTGTAAAGTAATATTTCAAACCATTATGAAACTGACACAAGTTTTAAGAAAAGATATTGACCACCTCATTGAATTTGAATAACCCTCTAAAGTTTTTCCATTCATTACATTTTTAAAATGTCAGTTCCTATCATCTGCAAAGTCAGTTGGGCAAGTATTTACATTATTTTTACTACATAAAAATTAATCTTATATATAAAAATATTACATGAGGTGATATTTTTATATGAAAAAAAGAATTATTCTAACACTATTATTTGTTTTAATATTAAGTACAAATACTTTTGCCCAGTCTTTGCAGCACACTGTTGTTCCCGGTGACAGTCTTTGGAAAATTGCTGTAAAATACCAAATTGGACTAAGTGAAATAATTTCAGCAAATCCACAGATTAAAGACCCTAACCTTATTTATCCGGGACAAAAAATAACAGTACCTAATATTGATGAAATTAAAGCCCTTGAAAACGAAGTAATCAGGCTTGTAAACTCTGAAAGAGCCAAAAAAGGGCTTCCGGCTTTAAAAGCTAATTGGCAGGTTTCAAGGGTAGCAAGGTATAAATCCCAGGACATGATTGACAGAAATTACTTTTCCCATACATCCCCGACTTATGGCTCACCCTTTAGAATGCTTGAATCTTTTGGTATTTCTTTTTCAGCTGCCGGGGAAAACATTGCAATGGGGCTAAGGACACCCTCAGAAGTAATGAGAGCATGGATGGAATCACCGGGACACAGGGCTAATATATTAAACCCGTCGTATAATGAAATCGGAGTAGGTTTGGCCAAATCATCCAGGGGTGTATGCTACTGGACACAAATGTTTATCAAGCGTTAAATACCTTTAATTTCTTTTGTTTTAATTAAATACAAACAGATATCAAAAGTAAAAAACCACATATAAATCGCATTATTGTTATAATATGTGGTTTTTTGCTTTTGTTTTTAGATAAATATTGCAAAATAATCATTGTAAAATGTATAGCTAAAAATTTTCAATCTGATATAATGGTTTTATTGTAAATATTTTTATATGGTAATTACATAAAATGTATAAAGTAAAATGGGAGAGGCAAAATGCATTATAATTCTATAAAAAAGGGGATTTTTATAAACCGACCCAACAGATTTGTTGCAAATGTCCTTATAGATGGTATAACTGAAACCGTTCATGTTAAAAATACAGGTAGGTGTAAAGAAATACTGGTAAAAGGTACTACAGTATTTTTGGAAGAATCTTCTAATTTAAATAGAAAAACCAGATATTCATTAGTTGCAGCTTATAAAGGAGATACTTTAATTAATATTGATTCACAAGCACCTAATCATGTGGTGTACGAAGCTATACTACAAAACAAAATTAAAGATTTTAAAGATGTTTTAACGCTAAAAAAGGAAGTGACTTTTGGTAAATCCAGGTTTGACTTGTATTTTGAAAATAAGTCGGAGAAAGGCTTTATAGAGGTAAAAGGGGTTACTTTAGAAAAAGACGGGACAGCCATGTTTCCTGATGCCCCTACGGTACGTGGGACCAGGCACATTCTTGAAATGATAGATGTGGTGAATAACAAATACAAAGGTTATATACTTTTTTTAGTGCAGCTAAAGGGGGTGAAATGCTTTACCCCAAATAAAGAAATGGATCCTGAATTTGATGCTGCCCTGAAAAAAGCTAAAAGTAAGGGTGTTGAAATACTTGTTTATGATTCAATAGTCAGGGAGGACGGGCTTGAAATTGGAGAACCTGTGGCTTCTACTATATAATTTATATAAAATTTTAAGTAATTTATATGGTTTTTTTATGCAATATTTGCCTTGTGTTTATATTTACTCCGTGTTAAAATTTAATAGGTTTTAATATGGGGGGAGTTTTTTGTTTTTTAAGGAGGTATCTTTAATGTCGGATAATTTGGAAATTTCAACGATGTTATTTAGTCTTTTTGGAGGACTGGCCATATTCATATACAGTATGAATCTTATGGGCGACGGACTTCAAAAAGCTGCCGGTGAAAAGATGAGGCGTATACTGGAGGTTTTAACCAGCAACCCTCTTATGGGTATATTGGTTGGTACACTGGTAACAATGATTATTCAAAGTAGTTCTGCAACCACAGTCATGGTTGTTGGTTTTGTAAGTGCAAAACTGATGACTCTTCCTCAAGCTATAGGCGTTATTATGGGTGCCAACATAGGAACTACCGTTACCGCTCAGATTGTCGCTTTTAATCTTGGTGATTATGCTTACTTAATAACCGCTATAGGTTTTATACTATTTTTCTTCTTTAATAAGAAAATAATTAAATATATTGGACAAACCACCTTTTCCTTTGGTCTTTTATTTGTAGGTCTTAATGTAATGAGTAATGCAATGAAACCTCTTGCTCAAAGTGAAGTTTTTACGGATATTATCTACCGCGTTTCCAATAACCCAATCTTAGGACTTATCGTAGGAGCTTTAGTAACCCTGATACTTCAAAGCAGCAGTGTAACCACTGCAGTTTTGTTAAATTTAGCCCGTGAAGTAGGGGCAGACGGACAAGCACTGATAAGCCTTCAAGGCGCTTTGCCAATTCTTTTCGGATGTAACATCGGTACCACAATAACAGCCATTTTAGCATCTATAGGAGCACGTATAAATGCTAAAAGAGCTGCAATGGCACATACAATATTTAACGTCGCCGGTTCAATTTTATTTATGCTTTTTCTGCCTTACTTTGCAAAATTCGTCGCTTTCATTTCTCCAAAGGGTCAGGAAATAGAAGTAGTGGGAAGGCAAATAGCAAATGCACACACTTCTTTTAATGTTATAAACACTATCCTCTGGTTACCTTTTGTGGCTTTACTTGCAAAAATAGTTACCTTTATTGTAAGAGGTGAAGAAGATACCGAAGAAAACAGGGTACTATACCTTGACTACAAAATTTTAAATAATGTGCCTGTAGCAATGGATCTTGCAACAAAAGAACTTACCAGGATGGCAGAATTAGCTCGGAAAATGATGGCAAATGCAAAAAAAGCTATTATAAACTCTGATACAGACGCTGCCAAAAAAGTTCATGAAATAGAAGATATTGTTGATATGCTTCAAACTGAGATAATTAAATACCTTTCTACAATGCTTTCACAATCTGCCCTTACAGACCGTCAATCGGTAAGACTTGCAGGTCTCATGCATATAACAAATGATATTGAGCGTATGGGGGACCACTGTAAAAACGTAGCCGAACTTGCAATGGAAAAAATAGATAGGGATTTACCTTTCTCTAAGGAAGCCATCAGTGATTTATCTAATGCCTTTAATAAATTAAATGATATGGTTGACCACTCAATACAATCCCTTAGCGAGGGCAATATTTCCCTGGCAAAAAAGGTGTTGGCGGAAGAATCTGAAATTGACAAACTTGAAACCGACCTTCGTGACAGACATATAAAAAGGCTTGACTCAGGACTTTGTAATCCGGCTTCCACAATTATGTTTATTGAGTTAATCCACAATATAGAAAGAATTGCTGACCACTGTAACAATATAGCAGAAGCAGTTTTAGAAGACTTAGAAAACAACTATGCCTCACCCGGCACCGATTCATCTCCGGCTACCGATATACCTTAAAGATGCAATATACCTTAAGTAAAAAAGGATTTAATAAAAGATTTAAGGAAGGACAACCCCTTCCTTAAATCTTTTTTATTGGATTTTTTACATTCTTGACAATGCCTCTTTAAAATCCGTAAAATCTGTAATGGGAACCTGACAGGAAAAATTCTCACATATATAAGCAGTAGCCTTGCCTTCAACAGGTTTGTAATTTGTAATAAAAGGTACTAACTCCTCTAAATCCTTGCATTTATCAGAATAATACATTGATGTGGTAAAAGGTCTGAATTCTTCCCTTATAACATCTATCATCTTTTTTGTATCTTCGCCTACCAATATCACTTCCTTGGATTTTGCCTGGGAAAACATCAATGCTGTTAGCAGGAAGGTATGTCCTCTTGCATATCTTGTTAAATTGCTTTTAAATAAATTAAAAATATTATGAGCTTTTTCTTCTAACTCATGCTGCCCTGTATAACGGGCAAGTCTTAAAAAGTTCAGGGCTGACACTGAATTTCCTGAAGGCATTGCACCATCATAAATTTCTTTTGGCCGGGTAATAAGCTGCTCCCCGTCATTTCCATAAAAAAACAATCCTCCGGATTCATTGTCCCAAAAGAGCTTTAACAAATCATCATTTAATTTAACTGCCCTTTTAAGATAAACAGGCTTATATGTTGTTTCATACAGCTCAATAAGCCCCCATATTAAAAAGGCGTAGTCATCAACATATGCCAAAATCCCCGTCTCACCGTCACGGTATCTTGCCAAAAGCCTTCCATCTTCTCTTACAAGTCTCGAAAAAATAAAATCCGCTGCCTTTTCTGAAGCTTCTGTATACTTTTCACAGCCCAGTACCCTTCCCCCAATAGCCAGCGCCGCTATCATAAGCCCGTTCCATGAAGTAAGGATTTTATCATCTTTATACGGATGAACTCTTTTTTTACGGTATTCAAAAAGTTTTTTGCGGCAGTTTTTTATAAGTTTCCTACCCTCGTCAGGTATTGAATATTTAATAAGGTTTGGAATATTTAGCCCACCAAAATTTCCTTTTTCAGTTATGTCATAATATTTACAAAACTTTTCTCCCTCTTCTTTACCTAAAACATCTATAATTTCCTCCCGTGACCATACATAAAATTTTCCTTCCACCCCTTCAGAATCAGCATCCTCTGCTGAATAAAAACCCCCTTCAGGAGAAGTCATATCTCGCAATATATAGGTAAATATCTCATGAGCCACATCAGCATATTCCTTATTTTTTGTCTCCTGATATGTTTCTAAATATGCAATGGAAAGCAGGGCATTATCATAAAGCATTTTTTCAAAATGAGGTACCAGCCATTTGCTGTCGGTGGAATACCTGCTAAAACCATAACCTATATGGTCATATATCCCGCCTCTGTACATAGAATCTAAAGTTTTCTCTACCATTTCCAGTGCATATTCATCCTTAGTTTTATGCCAATACCTTAGCAGGAAAAAAAGGTTATGGGGTGTGGGAAATTTAGGACTGCTTCCAAAACCTCCGTAAATACTGTCAAAATCATTCTTTAGCTGGGAATAACCTTCATAAATTATATCTTCAAATGTTTCACCAAAATCCTCTTCATATTCATCATCATATTGACCCCTTATCACTTTTAAAATCTGATTACTTGATTTAACTAAAGAATCCCTTTTATTAACCCATGCATTGTGTGCATTTTCCAATATGGTTAATAACCCGCTCATTCCTATCCTGTCAGTTTTAGGGAAATAGGTTCCAGCAAAAAACGGTTTTTTGTCAGGGGTCATCAAAACAGTCAGAGGCCATCCCCCATGTCCTGTAAGTGCCTGACACACACTCATGTATATGGTGTCTATATCCGGTCTTTCTTCCCTGTCCACTTTTATGGAGACAAAGTATTCATTAAGCATTCTGGCTACTTCTTCATCTTCAAAGGACTCCCTTTCCATCACATGGCACCAATGGCAGGTGGAATAACCGATGGAGAGGAAGATTGGTTTATCTTCTAACTTGGCTTTCTGAAAAGCTTCATCACTCCAAGGAAACCAGTTTACAGGATTGTAAGCATGCTGTAATAAGTATGGGGATTTCTCATGGATTAGTCTATTAGCTTGTTTATTAGTTGACATGTGGGTATCACCTTTCTTTCATTTGTAAAGTGTTTACTCATAAATTTATAGCCCTTTATTTTTTGTTATTTACCACTAAAGTATTATTTGAATTCAAACATATTAATATTCAATGTGAAAACTTTATAGTCAAGGGTTATACTTGACATGCTCTTATTTTTAACAATTAAAATTTTTCAGAATTGTTTTTTATGTATGAAATACTGGTCAAAACCCCCATTATTTACTTCTGCAATTAGTATACCAACTCCGGAAAGTTTGTTTTCTCCTTCAGTCAAATTCTCATATCCTACTTTATAATTTTTATAAGTAGCTTTATCTGTTATGTCATAAAAGGCTTGTTCTTCATTTTCCATATTCTCAATTGCATCTGCAATATACTGTTCCATAATATACCCCCCTATGTTTGTATAAATTTGTGATATAAGAGTTTTAGTATCAATAAATCCTTCTACCATATATAATTTTAACAATATTTAACTTCTATGTCTACTTAATCTTCTATGCCGACTTAATTATAATAACCAAAATGCCAGTATTTGAAATATTAAAGGCAGTTCACTCTTAAGAATTTCATTGAACATGAAACAAGAATGTGGTAAAATTAGAGGTATCAATAACTCTAACTTTGAAGGGAGTGTTTTATTTGAAAGATATATTTTATAAAAAATTAAGATTGTTTTATCAAAACAAAGAGAGGGCAGTGACTAATAGAGGAACAAAACTTAAGTAAATGAGTTTTATTCCTCTATTGTTAATAATGATAATAATGGAGGAATAACCAATGAACATAAATAAAAGCAATAACATTCTGTACAATGAGAGATTCCCTTTTTCCAATAAATATGACCACAACTGGATATTAGACAACTCTATGGGACCAAATACTTTATGGCTTACAGAATGGCTATGTGAAACAATCGACTTAAAAGCTGACATGAGAGTCCTTGATTTAGGCTGTGGAAGAGCTATAAGCAGTGTTTTTCTTGCAAAGGAATTTGGGGTTCAGGTTTGGGCGTATGATTTATGGATAAATGCTACAGATAACTGGAATAGGATAAAACAACAAGGACTTGATAACAAAATTTACCCCATACACGGTGATGCAAGAAATATGCCTTTTGCTGACGGCTTCTTTGATGCAATAATCAGTGTTGACTCATATATCTACTTTGGTACAGATGATTTATATTTAAATTATCTGCAGAAGTTTTTAACTCCTGGTGGAACATTGGGTATTGTATTGCCTGGACTTATGAAAGATTTTGAGGATGGTGTTCCGGAACACTTAAAAGACTTCTGGGGACAAGACTGCTGGAGTTGGCATACAGTTGACTGGTGGAAAAAGTTATGGGAAAGAACAGGACTTGTTGACATTAAAGTTGCTGACACAATGCCGGAAGGCTGTATGATGTATATTAAATGGAAGGAAGCGCAGGATAAGGTGGGGAAAAATCCTTGGCCGCAGGATACTGCTATTCTAAAAAAAGATGCCGGTGAATATGTTGGTTTCATCAGACTTGTAGCCAACAAAAAGTAATATCTTTATATACATAGTTTCAGCCGGTATGAGAATGTAACGAATTTTGTGTATGAATGAATAATTAAATTCCTTCTTGGCAAAAATTACAAACAATAAAAGCTAAGGAGGAATTTTTTATGTCAACATTATCAAAAGAACAGTTAAAGCAATAGTTAAGGAAAATAATTTCCAAAGTGTGACTGATGTCACGAACTATCTTAAAGACATTTTTAAAGACATTATACAAGAGCTTATGGAAGCTGAATTAGAAGAAAAGCTTGGTTATGCTAAGGAAGAACGTAGTGCAAAAAATACCGACAACTGTAGAAATGAATCATCAAAATTCTGGCTTGGTATAATGAATGATCTTAAAAACAGGGGTGTACAGGATGTAATGTATCCTGCAAAGACATAAAAGCCTTTAGTAATGATTTTAAAAATGTCTACAAAGCTATTAATGAAGAGGTTGCCTTAGAGAAGTTTTATGAATTAAAAGAAAAATGGGGAAAAAACTATCCCTTTGCGATACGGAGCTGGGAAAATAATTGGGATGTACTAAGTCCATTCTATAAGTTCCCAGAAGAAATCCGAAAGATTATCTATACAACTATCAAAAAACATATAGAATCTTATATAGGATTTTATACGCTTCCCTGAAACTTGTATGGTTTCAGCCCGGTTGCAGGTTCCCTGTTGCTTCCCAGCATTGCAGGTTATCGGCAGAGCCGGGCCTCAATAGAATTATTGACAAAAAGCCAATTAAATAAACATTGTGCTTTTATGTTTTTACTTTTTTAAATTTTATGTTTCTTGCTGAGAAGGATTTACATAAAATCTAAACCCACAAAATTATTTACACTCCCGATAAATCAATTATTTTCATTATTATTTTGCTCCCTTTTTATTACTTTGTCTAAGTTGACGGAAAGTTCTTATGTACATAACTTGCCAATTGATTGCGGTCTGCTAAATCCAACTTTGACAAAATTTCAGATATAATATTTTTAACTCTCCCTACACTAAGGCAAACCCTTTGGGCTATGTCTTTATTGGTCATACCTTTTGCAACCATTTTCATTATCTCCACATCCCTCTCTTTAAACTCAAAATCCTTGACAACGGTAACCTCCTCTTTAGTCTCCGCATTAATATTATTCACAAGGGAACTATAGGGGTTTTTGCTAAATATCCCGAATCCTTTGACGGTATTTTTCACAGCCTGGATAAGTTCCTCCGGTGTAATATCTTTTAATATATAGCCGTCCGCACCGCTTTTTAATGCATCATAAATGCTTTTATCATCTTCAAATGTAGTCAAAATTAAAACTTTTATATGAGGACAATTCTCTTTAATAAGCTTAGTACCTGTTATCCCGTCACATTCCGGCATCCTTATGTCCATAAGTACTAAATCCACATCTTGTTCTTTGCATCTCTCAAAAGCCTGCTGCCCGTTTTCAACACAATCTATAACACTTATATCCGGATCATTTTCAATTATGGTTTTAAGGCTTTCGCTTAATAGTTTTTGATCATCTGCAATAATGACTCTTATCATATATTGACACCCCCCCCTTTATTATATTTCCTTTTTATTGTATATAACTTTTTTTTACTTCTTGTCAACATGTTTTAGTATTGTCAATCTTTTTATACCTGCAACTCTATAATACCATATTTTATATAATATTATCCATAAAAAAAAAGCCCCATATTTCTTTTTTATACGGGGTTTCTTCTTTTATGTGTTTTTGTTTGTGTTGTTTATTATATATTTTATTTTTTTGTAATTAAAAGTATTAATAAGTCCGAAAACAGCTGGGGTGCTACATTGTCTTGCTTAAATTTAATCCCTTGTCCGGAGCTACGAATACCAGTCTCATCACTGCCTGTGTGGGAAAATATCATTTTATGTATTTTATATATATCAATAAGGAGGACATCAAAACTATAGGTGTTTGCCAAATACTTTTTTCTTTCTTGCAAGCTCTTTCTGTGGTTTTCCTTCACTTTATAACCTTCCCTCTTTTAGAAAGTTTCCGCTCATTTCTTCTTATCCCGAAATTACTCCCCTTGTAAATTAATCTCACACAGGCTCCCTGTATTCTCTCTTCTTGTGTAACACCCCCTGCTGACATTTTTATAATACAATATAAAAAGTCACTTATGTAAGTGCCATTAGTCACTATTTTCCGTGACTTTGGTCACTAAAAAAATGTGACTAAAGTCACAAATATATTACTTTAGTCACAAAAAAACGTGACTAAAGTCACGTTAATTTATGGTGCTATTAAATTTAACTGCCATAAAATATACATTTTTTAGTATGCAAAATATATGCTTTTACATACATTAAATATACTTTTTTGCATGTTTCTTAAAGTTACATGCTTTCTAAAGTGTTTTTAATTTCTATCAGAAACTCCTCTGTATTAACTACTCTCTTTTCCTCCGCTTCAGATAAAAGTGCCAAGTCTTTTGTCATTATACCTTTTTCTATTGTGGCAATAGATGCTTTTTCAAGCTTGTCTGCAAACTCTGCAAGTTCATCTATTCCGTCAAGTTCCCCACGTTTTCTAAGCGCCCCCGTCCATGCAAATATGGTAGCCATTGAATTTGTAGATGTTTCTTCACCTTTTAAATGCCTGTAGTAGTGTCTTGTAACTGTACCATGTGCTGCTTCGTATTCATACTTTCCATCAGGGGAAACTAAAACTGAAGTCATCATAGCCAGGCTTCCAAAAGCAGATGCCACCATGTCTGACATAACGTCACCGTCATAGTTTTTACATGCCCACAGCATTCCGCCCTCAGATCTTACAATACGTGCAACAACATCATCAATTAATGTATAAAAATATTCAATATTGTTAGCTTCAAATTTTTCCTTATATTCTGTTTCATATATTTCAGCAAATATATCCTTAAACCTATGGTCATAAGTTTTTGAAATTGTATCTTTAGTTGAAAACCATAAATCTATTTTCTGGTCAAGGGCATAATTGAAACAAGCTCTGGCAAAACTTCTGATGGACTTATCTGTATTGTGCATACCCAGAATAACACCTGAATCATCAAATTCATGAATTGTTTTTCTAATAACTTCCCCATCCTCAGATGTAAAGACAAGTTCAGCCTTTCCTGCTTTTTCTACTTTAATCTCTACATCCTTATATATATCACCATATGCATGTCTTGCAATTACAATGGGTTTTTTCCAAGTCTTAACAAAAGGTTTTATGGTTTTTGTAATTATGGGGGCACGGAATACAGTCCCGTCCAGTATTGACCTTATAGTTCCATTGGGACTTTTCCACATTTTTTTTAAATTATATTCTTCAACCCTCTGGGCATTAGGGGTAATTGTTGCACATTTTACGCCCACACCATACTTCTTTATGGCATTAGCCGCATCAACTGTTATCTGATCATCAGTCCTGTCCCTTTCCTTAAGAGCCAAGTCGTAGTATTCAGTTTTTAAATCCACATAAGGCTCTAAAAGAATCTCCTTTATCATTTTCCATATAATCCGCGTCATTTCATCCCCGTCTATTTCCACCAACGGAGTGTTCATTTTTATTTTGCTCATTATTGTTTTGCCTCCCTGTATATTTTTTATATATACTTATAAAAAGCATGTCTTAATCCCCTACCATTTTAAATTAAATTTATACATTAATCAAGGAACAACACAGAATTCATCACATATATATTTTACACATATCATTTAAACTCATATTTTAAACATGTATCCTAAGGGCTTTAAAATCACCTGATATTTCAAAATCACCCATGGCAGCAGGTATAAATACAGAATTCCCTTTTATTAATTTTTCACTGCCGCCTTTATAATTAATTTCACATTCCCCGTCTAAAACAACATATATTATAAATTTTGAACCATCAGCCTTATCAGGTATTTTCCCCTCCACATAATATTTTTCAATTATAAAATATTCATTATTAATTAACTCCGACTTTTTAGCCCCGTCATTTATAGAAAAAAACTCTTCTTTTATTTTTCCAATCTTTTTACTGTTTTTAAAATCTATAACCTCTATAGCCCTGTCCACATGAAGTTCCCTAGGCTTTCCGTCCTTGCCTGTTCTGTTATAGTCATACACCCTGAATGTGAGGTTGGAATTCTGCTGTACTTCCGCAAGTATTATCCCTTCCCCGATGGCATGTACCACACCTGCCGGGATATATATAGTATCCCCGGGATAAACCTCAATATAATCAAGGCAGTCTTCAACGGTACCTTTCTCAACATTCTTTATAAAAATATCCCTGTCCACACCTTCCTTTAGGCCGTACACAAGCTTTGCACCAGGCTTTGCCTCAAGGATGTGCCACATTTCATTTTTTCCGTAGTCATCACTTCCCATAAACTTTGCATATTCATCATCAGGATGTACCTGGACAGATAATTTGTCATTTGCATCAATGAGTTTGATAAGCAGCGGGAACTTTTCCATGTATTTCTCCGGAATGCTATTACCCATTACTTCTTCCGGACGCTCTTTAATTATCCTGCTTAATGTTAATCCTCTAAATTTTCCGTTTTCAATAACACTCTCCCCGTCAGGGTGGCAGGAAACTTCCCAGCTTTCAGCAACACTTCCGGAAAAACTTTTATTGTACTTTTTTAAATTTTCACCGCCCCAGATATAGTCCTTATACACAGGTTTGAATTTAAAAGGATACATCATTACTGACACTCTCCTTTCATTACATATTTAATGTAATCACATATTTATATGTAATCACATATTCATATGTTAAAGATATACTGACATATAAGACCCAAATATGAATTTAAGGCTGCACACCTTTTACTTTGCATCATTTATCATACCTTTATCTTAATTTAAAAGTTTTACTGTTTATCACATTTAAAAGCTTTAAAATAATCTTTATAACCTTAAATAAAGCTATTTTTTCTAAATAAAACTATTTTTTGTTTTTGGAGGAAAGCATGAGCAAAAAAGTTACCATGGAAACCATCGCCAAAAAACTTGGAATAAATAAAAATGCAGTATCTTTGGCTTTAAGGAATATACCCGGGGTTAGCGAAGAAACCCGCAAGCCGGTTATTAAAACTTCCAAAGAAAGTTGTAATTGATCACTATAATAGATATGTCCATGGCAGAAACTCAGGACTATGATGTGGTAATTAAAAGATTAAAAGAAATACTAAAGCTTCCAACTGCCTTCTTTTGCTGTAATGACATTGAAGCTATTACTATAATAAAAGGTCTCTCTTCAATGGGCATAAAAATACCGGAAGATATATCAATTATCGGGTTTTTGACGATATTGAATTGTCAAAGAACATTTCACCAAAACTAACCACCATGCACATCCACAAAGAACTATTAGGAGAAATGGCGGTTAGAAAACTTATTTCACAATTGACTCAAAAAATTATATAAAGGAAAAAATACTGATGTCTGCTGATTTAGTTGAAAGACAATCTGTTAAAAGGGTATAGTCTCACCTATAAAGGTGAGACTTTTTTATTGTTTTTTCACTGCTTTATTGTACAATTCTATATATTCTTTGGCTGATTTTTCCCAGCTAAAATCCAGGGACATACCGTTATACATTAAATACTCCCATGTTGCCCTATGATAATAGTAGTGTACCGCCTGTTTAACTGCAAAAAGCATATCATGGGCATTGTACCTCTTAAAGGTAAACCCGTTTCCTTCCCTGGTAATCTCATTATACTGTGTTACTGTATCCTTTAAGCCTCCTGTTTCCCTTACAATGGGTATTGTACCATACCTTAAACTGAACATCTGGCTTAAACCGCAGGGTTCAAAAAGAGAGGGCATCAAAAACATATCCACCCCTGCATATATCCTCTGTGCAAGCACTGCATCATATTTTAAATGAACAGAAAGCTTATTAGGACATTTTCCCTCATAGTACTTTAACATCTCTTCATACTTCCGCTCACCTGCACCAAGAATTATAAGCTGTATATCCATTTTTAAAAGGTCTTCCATCACAAAATCTATAAGGTCAAAACCTTTTTGGTCAACCAACCTTGATATAATTCCAATAATAGGGATATCAATTCTCTCCTCAAGTCCCACTGACTTTTGAAGCATGTGCCTGTTCACAAGCTTTCCTTCCATATTGTCTTTGCTGTAGTTTGCAAAAATTCTTTCATCTGTGGCAGGATCGTTTCTCTCCATATCAATGCCGTTTAAAATACCATAAAGGTCGCCGGATCTCTTATTTAAAATGCTGTTTAAATTTTCTCCGTAAAAATCAGTTTTAATCTCCTCCGCATAAGTTTTGCTTACTGTATTTATAATATCAGAATAAGCTATACCTGCCTTTAAATAATTTACCTTGTCATAAAACTCAATCCCGTCAGCTGTAAAGTAATCCCAGGAAAGTCCTAACAGCTCCCCAAGCACTTCTTTAGGGAAAACCCCTTGGTACTTAAGGTTATGTATGGTGTAAACAGTCCTTATATCCCGGTAAAATTCCAAATGCCTGTAATGTGCATTAAGGAGTAAGCTAACAACCCCCGTCTGCCAATCGTTACAGTGGATAATGTCCGGTTTAAAATCAACAACAGGCAAAAATTCTATTACTGCTTTGCAGAAAAAAGCAAACCTCTCTGCTTCATCATTATAGCCGTAGTACCCGTCCCTGCCAAAATAATATTCATTGTCCAGAAAATAATATACAACTCCGTCCTGCTCCAGCTTTAAAATAGCACAAAACTGATGCCTCCATGAAACGTCAACATATATGTAGCCTAAATATTCCATCCTGTCAACATACTCTTTGGGTATGTTTTTGTACTTAGGCATAACAACTCTTATATCCTGGCCTAAAGTACCTAATGCCTTAGGAAGAGAAGCAGCTACATCAGCTAATCCCCCTGTTTTTGCAAATGGATCAACTTCTGATGATGCAAAAAGAACTTTGTAATTTTTCATAAAAGACCTCCTGCGTATTATTTTTTAATGCCTAACGTATTATTTTTAAAAATGCCTGTCTTGATTTACCTTTGATTCACCTGAAAAAGGCAGGTTTTTTTGACGTGCTTTTTTTATTATAAACAATTGCCTCACTTATATTATAATAAACATTTTAAATAAGTAAATGATTTTTTACATAAATTATAAACATCTTTTTTAAAATTTTTCAATATGCAAGAAAAAATGAAAATCAGCATTAGAAAATAAAAAAATTGAAGGCGGGAATCTCTCCCCGCCTTATTTTTAAGAAAATATAGTTTTAGTTTATATTTGTCTGAAGCCTCACATCAAAGTTCCTAATATCCGATGCCATCTTTATGGACAAACGCAGGAATGTTATAAATGCTATTATAATAGCTAAAAGACTAATTTGGGTTATTCTTTTTCTTATACCTGTTATGTGGCTTACTGCTACTTTTTTCTCAATTCCATTAGCCCACATTCCGACTATCTTGCCCTCACTGTTTTTAATTGGCACATATTTTGTTATGTATTTTTTGCCGTCGATAGAGGTTTCTAATATGTATTCATTTCCTCCTTTTAAAACATTTTCTATAACCTTGTTAGAGGCTTTAGCCCCTAAAGGTCTTGTCCCGTCGGATTTTAAAATGTTTGTAGAAACTATTGTATCCCACATAAAAATGGTTAAAAAGGAGTTTACATCAGAAGTAATCCTGTCTGTTATGTCAAAATCCCCGTATAAGTTCTTCTCTCCTTTATACAAGGAGTTATATTTAGCTATCCAGTCGCCTTCATATATCTCATCAATTAACATATACCCTAATTCTGAATTAACTGTCAGTATGTTTTCTATATTATCATTTTCAAGCTTACTAACTACATTACCAACGGTAAAGCCCTGTATAACAAACCAAATCAAAAAGAATGTAAATGTCAGCAATAAAGACATCATTAAAACTTTTTTCTGTGTTTTATCGCCGCCGGAATCAGATTCAATAAATGAAACTTTAAGAGTATCTATATCGCTAAGATATTTTTTTGAATATAGCAGCAGTATTATACAGCCTAATATACCACAGAGTATGGAAACCACAACAATGGATATCCTCATTGTAAATATTTGTTTAGCCTGTTCCCCCACATAAGCTTTTGGCATGGCAACAGACCACATTCCAATTATTTCATCTCCACTGTCCTTTATAGGCATGTATCTTACAACATATTTCTGACCGGCAATACTTTCTACATTCCTGTATACAGAACCGTTTTCTAAAACCCTTTTTGCTACATCCCCCGGCGCCTTCATCCCGACAATTCTTTCCCCTTCATTGTCTAAAATGCTACTGGTTACTATTTCGTCTTTAAGATATATAGTAGCAAAGGTGTCTATATTTCTTTTTATCTCATCTACAATTTCATAATTGTAGCTTATGGGTTTCTCCCCTAAAAACAGCCTGCCGTCTTTAACATTCCAGTTGCCTTCATACCTGCTCTCAATAATGTCAAGGGCAAATACCGAAACAGAATCTAATTTTGCAAACATATTGTCTTCTATTAAATTGTTAACTCTGTTGTCTGTAACAAAAAATACGGTGGCTGTAAATAGTATAATGATGGCAATAGAAACCCTCATTAATTTCTTTCTCAACCTAGGCTTGTTTTTCATCCTCACATCTCCTCCCAATATAAAAATAAACATTATCCTTTTAAAAAATCATCTTATAAACCCCTAGAAATGCACTTATTTTTTTAATCCATTATTGAAGGCGCCCTTTGAAACTGCAAAATTATATTTCTATAAAAATTATAATTCTCTATTAAAAATGCAAATATATATTTCTAAACACAATACTACACTATGTAGAAAAAATTTGCAATACCTTTTTAAATCCGTCTCATTTAAAACCAGTTCCAAGGCTCTATGTTAGGAGGGTTACATTCAAATTTTAGATTTTTTTTAGTTGTAGGGTGGGTAAAACTTATTTCACAAGACCATAATGCTATTTGCTGCCCGGGAAAATTGACGGCCTTTCCGTATTTCTGATCCCCATATAAAGGATGACCTGCACCGGAGAATTGAACCCTTATTTGGTGGGGACGCCCGGTATGTAAGTTTATCTTTACCAGGCTAAAATTTCTGCTTTCACTTAAAACACTGTACTCTAAATAAGCATATTTTGCTCCTTTTGTGTTTTCATCCACTACATTTACAATATTGTTTTTTTTATTTTTTAGTAAATAGTCTTCCATTTTCCCCTTTTTATCTTTTAAAACACCGTGGACAACAGCTAAATATGTCTTATAAAACTCCCTTTTTCTTATGGCATCAGAAAGCCTTGACGCTGCTTTAGAAGTCTTTGCAAACACCATTACACCGCCTACCGGGCGGTCTAACCTGTGAACAAGCCCTAAATATACATTGCCGGGCTTTTTATATTTTTCTTTTATATATTTTTTTAAAACCGTCAGCAAATCCTCATCGCCTGTAGAGTCCCCCTGAACAGGCATATTAACAGGTTTTTTTACCACCAACAGATGGTTGTCTTCATAAATTACATCTATGGCACTTTTTAATGTCATCCCTTTGCCTCCCAGCGCCCATAAATACCGCAAGGCAAAATAACACCTGTCTTGGTGGCAGGTATTCCCACTTCCCCACAGGTAATGGTGCCCTTGTACTTCTTTTGAACCGTCATTTTAAGAATATTTGACATTACTGTTGGAGAAAAACCCGTTGTATATGAATTTATAAGGAAAAACAAAGGTTTTGGGGACAAAACTTTCAAACACTCTTCTACAAACATAAAAAGAGAATCTTCTATCTTCCACAGTTCACCCCTTGGACCCCTGCCATAGGAAGGGGGATCCATAATTACAGCATCGTATTTATTTCCTCTGCGCTGCTCTCTTTTAACAAACTTAATGACATCATCAACTATAAACCTCACCGGTCTGTCTGAAAGACCGGACAGAGCCAGGTTTTCCTTTGCCCACTTTACCATTCCCTTAGCAGCGTCAACATGGCACACTGAAGCCCCTGCATACGCTGCCGCCACAGTGGCTCCTCCTGTATAAGCAAACAGGTTTAAAACATTAATCTTTCTTGGGGAGGAACTAATTTTTTCTATTATCCAATCCCAGTTAACCGCCTGCTCCGGAAAAATTCCGGTGTGCTTAAAACCTGTTGGTTCCACAAAAAAAAACAGCCCCTTATATGAAATTTCCCACCTTTGGGGTAGCTTCTTTTTAAAACTCCATTGTCCCCCGCCTTTTGAACTTCTATGATAAACGGCATCCGCCTTTTTCCACAATCCGCTTTCTTCCCTGATGGGCCAGATAATTTGAGGATCCGGTCTTCTTAAAATATATTTTCCCCATCTTTCTAATTTCTCCCCATCACCAGTATCAATAAGTTCATAATCTTTCCAATCTTTTGTAATTAACACAATTACTCCTCCATTTAAATCGTTTAAATTATATATCTGTATATATCTGTTTAAGTTATATATCTGTTTATATATAGATATATCACTGCATAAATATATTACTGTATAAATATATCTTTTATTCACTCTTTTTTTCACGGTTTTTTTAATAACCGCTTTACCTAAACCACTTTTATTAAAACTTTGCTGTTATACTTTATTTTCTGCTATTATATCATTTTACTATAGGTCTTTTTTACCCGCAAATCTTTTTCTATATCCGCTATAAATTATTTACTATAAATCTTTTTCTGTTTTCTCTAAAACGGCTTTTTGAGCTTCTTCAATTGCTAACTTACAAAAATATTCCTGACAGTTTAACCTTTCCTTCCCCTTTCTGCTCACCTTTAAATAATTGCCGTCCTTATCCAGCATCCTGCCTTTTTCAGTATCCTTAAGACAAGCATCCAATATTCTCATTAGTCTCTTTTTAATATCAGGGTCTTCTATGGGAAACAGTATTTCAACCCTGCGGTTTAGATTTCTTCCCATCCAGTCTGCACTAGACAAGAATACCAGCTCTTCACCGTCATTATAAAAATAATATATCCTCCTGTGTTCCAAAAAACGCCCCACTATACTCTTTACCCTGATTCTCTCACTAAGTCCTTCAATCCCGGGTCTTAAGCAGCATATGCCCCTTACTATCAAATCAATTTCAACCCCCGCCTGGGAAGCTTTATAAAGCTCATTTATTATCCCCTCATCCACAAGGGAATTTAAATTGGCAATTATCCTGGCTTTCTTTCCTTCCCGGGCATTTACAGCTTCCTGGCGTATAAGCTTTTCAAATTTCTTCCTCAACGTAACAGGTGCAACAGCCAGCTTATACATTTTGTTTAGTTTTGAATACCCTGACAGCATATTAAAAATTGCCGATGCATCTGCACCAAAATAAGGATTTGCTGTAAACAGCCCTAAATCCGTATAAATTTTTGCCGTTATATCATTGTAATTTCCGGTACTCATGTGGACATATCTCTTTATGCCGTCTTCTTCCCTTCTTACCACCAGAAGTATTTTGCAGTGGGTTTTCAAGCCCACCAGACCGTATATTACATGGCAACCTGCCATTTCAAGGCGTTTTGCCCATATAATATTGTTCTGCTCATCAAATCTGGCTTTAAGCTCCACTAAAACCGTAACTTGTTTTCCATTTTCTGCAGCCTGGGCTAAAGCCTCAACAATAGGTGAATTTCCGCTCACCCTGTACAAAGTCTGCTTTATCGCCAAAACATCCGGGTCATTGGCTGCCTGCCGTACAAACTCAATTACAGGGTCAAAGGTCTGATAGGGATGGTGAAGAAGTATATCCTTTTGGGAAATTACGCTGAAAATATCTTCCTTGCCAATGAGCTCTGGCACCGGCTGGGGCACATACGCCGGATACCGCAAGTGGTCGTAGCCCTCTATTGACTGGACCTTCATTAAAAAAGTCAAATCTAAGGGTCCGTTTATTTCATAAACAGTTTCCCTGGGCACTTCAAACTCCCTGATTAGTATTTCTAAAAGCTCCGTCGACATATCTTTCTCTATTTCCAATCTTATAACCATTCCCCATTTTCTTTTCTTAATATACTGCTGGATGGCTTCTAAAAGGTCATCTGCTTCCTCTTCATTAAGCCCCTGGTCGGTATTTCTGGTAATGCGGTAGCAAGCCATGGTTATAATATTATGTCCTTCAAAAATAGTTTTAATATACATTTTTATTATATCTTCCAGCAATATAAAACACTTTTCATCATCTTCCCCCGGAAGCTCAACAATCCTGTCTAAAACTGAGGGAACCTGTACTGTTGCAAATATTGGTCCTTCATTCTCCTCCTTATTTTCTAGAAGAAGTGCTATATTAAGGCTTTGATTTAAAACAAGAGGGAAAGGTCTGCTCCTGTCCACCACCATTGGAGTAAGTACAGGATAAACAGTATTGTAATAAAATTTATCAATAAATTCCTTTTGCTTTTCATTGAGTTTTTTAGGCTTTAATATAATAATATTTTCTTTTTTAAGGGCAGGTATTATGGAATTATTATAACACTTATACTGGTCCTTTATCATTTTATGAACCCTGAGGGCAACCAAATCAATCTGCTCCCTTGGGGTAAAACCCGCAATATCAGGTTCATTGTATCCCGCCAGCATCTGGTCAAACAAGGATGCAACCCTTACCATAAAAAACTCATCAAGGTTTGAACTTACAATTGACAAAAACTTAAGCCTTTCTAAAATGGGATTGGTATTGCTATTACATGCTTCATTAAGGACCCTCTCATTAAATTCAAGCCAGCTTAGCTCCCTGTTAAAATAATTTGTATTTAGTTTATACTCAAATTTTTTCATAAAAACATCAACCCCTACGTCTAATAACAGGTTTATATCCCATAACTTCTTCAAAAAAATCAGAATTGCTTGCAAAACTCCATTCTTCCAGCATAATATCCTCATCCGACCATACGTCAAAGTACAGCTGCCGTGAGCGCCTGCTAATTTCTACTTTCTTTATTTTTTGTTTGTGGGAAATATCCAAAGCTTCAGCTATCCTTAAAATTACCACAAGCTTTGAAACAATTATTTTCTCCCTGGCATCAAGTACATAGTAATTATCATGCGACAAATCAGGAATTTCATCGCTGTGGTACCTTGCTATATTTGCAACAATATTTAATTCACTGTCCGAAAGTGCCATAATATCCTGAAAACGGATTATGTTATAAGAGTGTGCATCGTGTTTGTTGTGATTTACATATTTTCCAATATCATGAAGTATGGCCGCCACCCTCAAATAAAGTTTTTCAGTTTCACCAAGAACATGAATATCCCTCATCTGGTCAAATATAGACATTGAAATTTCCTCAATAAATTTACTGTGAACTTCATCTATAGAATACTTTTTTCCAATATGCCATACAGAAGCAATTATGTCATTGTAGCTCTCTTTTTTGCCCTTGGTGTTAAATCTGTCATCCACCATATCAACTAAAAGACCGTGTCTTAAGGATACCATAGGTGCGTGTATTGTATTTGCATTGGTCATTTCCAAAAAACTATTAAACAGTATTATAGAGGGCACGAGAATTTCTGCCTGATGGCTGGAAATTTTAAATTCCTCTATTATCTGGGGGGTTGTCAGCCTGTAAACTCTATCATACAGATTTTTAAGCTCTTCTTTTTTTATTTTAGGTTTAAATTTATTGTCTTTTTTCTTAGAAGACAATTCTATAATGGTTTTTAATTCCCCTCCAAGACCAACAAAGCCCTTGATATTAAATTTAGGAAGTATTTGTTTCATAAAATCTATCCTGCTGTCAATAAACTCCTGCATTAATCCCGGAAAGTCAAGGCTTCTCCTTTCAAGACTGGCTAAAATCTCCTTAAGCCTTAAAGAACCGATTTTTAAATATTCAGTAAGCTTTAAATCCCCTTTGTCATATACTGAAATTTCCACGCCTCCTGAACGTATATCCACTATCAATGTGCCTTTATCTAAAAATTTCATTTCACTGGACATATAGTTTCTTATGGCTTTAGACATTAAAAATCGTTCCTGGGCGTTATTGATAACTTCAACTTCTAAACCCGTTCTGGTTTTTATCTGATCTAAAACATACTCCCTGTTTTCTGCTTCCCTAATCCCGCTTGTACTTACAGCCCTGTAGCTGTTAACTTTATAGTCTTTCATGACTTTCAAAAAACCTTTTAATGTCTCGCAGGTATCGTGAATTGACTCAAGCTGGATTCTCCCAAAGGAAAAAGTGTCCCTTCCTATGTAAGTAGGCATATACAAGTCTTCAAGAGGAATAATTTCTCCTTCTGATGTAACCTGTGCTATCATCATTCTAAGTGAATTTGAGCCTACATCAATAGCAGCCATTACTTCATGCTTTTCTTTACACATAAGGCTACATCCTTTCTTTATAAAATCGTCCTTTTTTAAAAATATGCCTGAAAAATAATAATTTTGAATATATTATATCATTTTATCCGTTATTTTTAAACTATCTCTTAACGATAGATAATATACATATTTTTATTGTTTCATTTACAAAATACTATTATAAATTTATAATAGTGTTTAAGTATAGTTTGCTATATTTTTTACATTGCAACATTTTTTGGTGAAAAATGCTTAAAATATTTTATATAAGGAGGAAAACAATGAAGAAAACCAAGCCTCGAAAAAAATTACAATTATACGGTTTTAATAACCTGACAAAAAGTTTAAGTTTCAACATATACGATATATGCTATGCCAAAGACCCTAATGACCGGAAAGGCTATATTGACTATATTGACGAACAGTACAATGCTGAAAGGCTGACTAAAATTTTAACAGATGTGGCATCAATAATAGGTGCTAACATCCTGAACATTGCAAGTCAGGATTATGAACCCCAGGGAGCCAGCGTAACAATGCTTATATCAGAAGAAAAAATTCTTGATGCACCTATAGATGAAGTCCAGTCTGAATCCCCCGGCCCGTTGCCTGAAACGATACTAGGACATCTTGACAAAAGCCATCTTGCTGTGCATACCTATCCGGAAAGTCATCCTGACGACGGTATCAGCACTTTCAGAGTAGATATTGATGTTTCCACATGTGGAAGGATATCACCTCTTAAAGCATTGAACTACCTGATACACAGCTTTGATTCGGATATAATTACAATTGACTACAGGGTAAGGGGCTTTACAAGGGATGTATCCGGAAAAAAGCTTTTTATTGACCATAAAATCAACTCTATACAAAATTATATATCCGCCAATACAAAAAATTTGTATCAAATGATTGATGTTAATGTATATCAAGAAAATATATTCCATACAAAAATGATTTTAAAGGATTTTGATTTGGACAATTATCTGTTTGGAATATCAAAAAAGGAGCTCAAGCCCGGTGAGAGAAGGAAAATAAAGGCGAAGCTGAAGAAGGAAATGACTGAAATATTTTACGGCAGAAATATTTAGTTTTAAACCAGTTTTAAACCAATGCATCGTACACTTTTAGCATTTTATCAACTATTCTTTTTTCTTCACCGCCAAGAACAGGCTTTATAATGCTGAGAGCCTGTGCAATTTTGTCTGCGTCAAAATTTTTTGCATATGTACTAAAATGCTTGTTAATATTGTTGCAGGCTTCTAAACACAGTTTGCTGTTCATTAATTTTGCCCCTAAAACTTTCCTCTCTTCCTGAGGTGCATATTGTGCAAGTATATCTAATATTTTACATGCACCGGTTAAGGGATTGGTTTTGTGCATCCCTTTTCTGTTTTGCTGTAAATAAAGCACTTCACTTATTTTTGCTGCTGCATATATTCCGTTTGCTATATTATACAGCGTACTATATCCCCTCAACGTTTTCACCTCTTTTAAAACTTATTTTGAAAATAACTTTAATTTTATAATATGAATAAGGGCCGTCCCCGGTTACTTTCTATAACCGGGTTTTTATAAAGCGGAATTTTCATAATACCGGGCTTTGACTTTTATAAGGCAAAAATTTAAAGGGGCTAAAAGCCCCCCTTTGATTTGAATTTACATAATTACAATGGCTGATTGTTTTGGTTTACCTGCCATCCATATCCCTTTGTGCATTCCTCCAGAGCGTCACAGCCAAAGTCCACCCTTGGCCTTTTTCCTTTATTATGCATAAATATGCTGCTCAAAACATCCCCGCTTTCTGCCAACACTTCACATATGCAGTCAATGTCAACAAATTTAATGACGCTCCTGTTTACGCTGGCCATAAGCAAATTCCCCACAACAGCTTCAACACAAACGGTCTGCTTACACCCTGATCTTAAGACAATTATAACTTTTTCGCCCTTAAGGAGTTTAAGCAGTTTTTTTATGTTGTCAGGAAATTCATTCTGCTGTCCAAATCCAAAATTACCACAATACATAGTACAAACCTCCCATAGTAGTTTCTACTATATAATATGTTTAAAATATTTTATTGCTACCTGTTACGTTTACTTGTTATGTTTATTGTAAAAATTTCTTTATAAATAAAAGCATAAATAAAAGCACTAAAATAAACTTTCCGTTAAAATACCAGTAATTAATCCCCCTTTTATTTTTTTTTAAAAAATTTCCCACTGATTTATATCCGGATTCTATAAGATAATTTATTTCATTTTCATCTAAATCAAAATCCAGAAAAGATATATCAGATACATCTATTTTGATGATATTTTCAGGATTGAAACTCACTTTTTCCGGCATTCCAATATTGTATAAATTCGAAATGATGTTTTTAAGTATATTTAAGGGATTTAGTCCTTTAGAAGATTTCTTGCCCTCTAATTTTATCCCTATGACAGGTATATCACTACTTTCAATTAGCCAAAAGGGAAAATTGTCAAATATACCCCCATCCACAAAGTAGTGGACTTTCTCCCCGCTATCCGTTTTCCTTTTAATTTCAACAGGTTTAAATACAAATGGCACACTTGTGCTCATTCTCACTGCCTTTGCAACTTCAAAATCATCCGGCTGTATACCATAAAACTCTAAGTCATCAGGCAAAACCACAATTTTGTCCCTGGTGGCATCCACCGCCGTCATTCTCATTTTGTACCCCCTGGGGTTTACCCTGTCCTTTAGCCCTCCCCTTAAATCCCCAAAGGTTCTTATCCCCTTCTTTTTCAAAACATCATACATCCACTCTTCTAAATAGTCCCCGTCAAAAAGGTAACCCTTATTACAAAACTTAACTATTTTTTTTACAACACTGCAGCGCATATTATATAAATCCAGCTCATTAAAACCGTCAAAACCACATTCACAGTCTTTTTTTAACTTTTCCATTACCAAAAAAAATTCCCTGTTTTCTTCATTTAAAACCCTCTGGTTTTGAATAAAGTCAATATATTCTGATATAATAGGTATTTTCCTTACAACATCTGTTCCTTTTATTTTTTCAAAATTGAAATTTTTTAAAATATCCATTAAAGCACGTGGACTATAGCCTGACGCAATAATACTTCCCACCATGGCTCCTGCTGATACCCCTGCTATATTTAAAACTTTCCAACCATCCAGATCCAGCGCCTTAAAGGCACCTATATATGCTATCCCCTTAACGCCCCCGCCGCTCAGTACCAGATTTAAGCTTTTATTACCTTTAAACACCCTCTACTACTCCTTTTAAAACACTTAATTTTCCCAATATATTTATATTTTAAAAAAATTAATCTTAGAATGTAACATTTTAAGCACATTAGTAATATACTGTAATGAAAAAAACTAAACTTAAATTAGCTAAGAAAGGATTGGTCAAATGGATTGCAACAACTTAAATAAAACTCTTTCGGGTATTATGGGAAATATGGATAAAAAATCTTTACAGGATAATTTATCAAAGGCATTGGATATATTAAAAAACAGTGATGCAAATGAACTTGCAAAACAAATAAACTCTGTGTGCAACTCAGATACACCTGATAAACAGCGTTTAGAAAAATTAAATATTAATACCGATGCAGTAAAAAATATCAACCCTTCAGATTTGGAAAAACTTATTAATTACATAGGCAGTCACGGGGACGAAATTAAAAGTAAGCTAAAGGATGTTATAAAATAATACCGGGGGAATGTTTATGAGTGAAGACATGGACAAGAACATACAAAAAGCAATAGAAATAATAAATAAACCTGAAACTTTGCAAGGACTTCTGAATATTTTAGGAAATACTGCAAGTAAACCATCGGACAGTGAAAATCCAACTGATACAAAAAATGAAAACCCATATATGGCAAAAGATATGGGGGAAAATACATTTTTTCCAAAGGACATAGGTGAAAATTTGGAACTTTTGCAAAGGGTTAAAGATGCTGTAAGTGTATTAAATTCTAATAAAGACCCCAGAATTAACCTTTTAAAGGCCATAACACCTTTTATGAACAAAAAGAGGAAAAAGGCAGTTAATGACTGCATACAGCTTTTAATGGTTTCACAGCTTTTACCTGCTATATTGAGCATAAATAACCTGAATATAAATAACCTAAATAAAAGTCCAGGGATATAATTCCCCGGACTTTTAAATTTATATTAGTTTTAATCTTCCTCTTGTATCCACCCCTCCTATTCCCTTTGTTCCTGAATAAGTGCCCATTACCGCCTGTTTTGGAGTTATAATTCTATTATGAGGTGTTAAGGCAATTCTGGAGGCCAAAGTGACAGGGTCTGTTGAATGTATCAGCACCCTGGCGGGAGAACTAGCATAGGTAGCGCCTGCCGAAATAAGTGCTTCATAATAGGACTGGCATGCTCCTGCATATACAAACAAACCTTCAGGGTCAGGCTGGTATGCCCTGGCTTCACTTACCGCCTGATAATAATATCTTGAATATGTATAACTCCCAAAAGATTCGATATCAGTAGCATCTTTACGCAATCCGTCATGACCAGTAAAAACTACAATATCCGGATTGTATTTACTTAAAAGGCTTCTTGCTAAATTGGGCTGTTCCGGTTCATCCACATATACTCCTACAGGATTTAAGCCCAATATTTTATAATACGCCATACTTGAATTTAAAAATTCCCTGCTCCCGTCTATATGTAGTACCTTCCCCGGTATTCCTTTCCTTCTCACATGTCCTATATTAAATAAATTTATGCTTTTGTATAATTGATTAAAAAAACGCTGTCTTTTTAATCCATAAATGTTTCTTTCTGCACTAAGTTTTGCAACCTTAGGGTTTATTTTTACTAAATCATCTTTATCTGCATCAGCTACTAACCTTACAGTCAAACCCTTTAGTACATACCTTTCCCTTCTTTCACCCTCTTCTATACTTCTTTCAACATCCTCTACAATGTCAGAAATTACAAATACAACATCCTTTCCATATGATTTTCTTGCCACAAAATCACCTATACTATAATCCGGCAATGCAAAACCCCCTTTTCCAGGCTAAAATATCCATTAAAATAGCACATTACATCATATGCAAATGCATTTATTTTTGATAATGAAATTGGAGGTAACTTTTATATTGAGGGGTAACATTTTAATATGGAATAGCAACATTTTAAATGAATATGAATATATTGTATTACCACCCATGGTATTTTCATGTTTAAAACAATTTATTTGGAAAGGAGTATGTTGATATGTCTGACGACAGGATTTTCCCAGGAACAAGTCCATCAGTAGGTACAGGTACAACATCCAACCAGTGTGTAAGTTCCCCGTCAATATGTACTGGTATAAGTCCTTTTGCGGGAGGCTTTGAGCTTTTACTTATTATATTATTAATAATCCTTCTTCTTTGCTTCATTGGTTCTTGCTGTTTTGGAGGCTTTGCACTGGCAAATTAAGCATACCGGTTAATTTGCATACCGGTTATTAAAAGGGGGATAATCCCCCCTTTTGGACCACCCGCCCTTTTTCACCTGGGCACTTCTATTTCATAACTAATAAAATTTTCTCCTCTTACATGGTGGCAAATAATGGTTTTTGTCTATTTTGGCATTTATTTATTTTTTGGCACTTTTATATTCTATAAGATTAGATAATCAAAAAGCAAAAAAGGTTTAAAATATTTTTTAAAAAAACAAAACCAAGGCAAAATTTACATTTGTACAGTTGAATAATTTAATGTTAACATAATATAAAAGCATGTTTAATTTTAAAAAAAATTAATGAAGTTAATTTATAGTTTTTACATAATATTACTTTGTTGTATACAGGGGTGTTAACATTTATGAATAATTTCAAAATATTTAAAAAATTATCTGGAATTATTATTTTATTAGTAATTGTTTTTAATTTTCATGCAAATGCTTTTGCACAATTTGAAACAGCGGCAGGTTCGGCCATTTTAATGGAGGCATCTACAGGGGAAATTCTTTATGAAAAAAATTCTGATGTTCCTCTTCCACCTGCCAGCATTACAAAAGTAATGACCCTTTTAATTGCCTTTGAGGCTATAGAACAGGGTTTAGTTGACTGGAATGATGATGTAAGCATATCTGAAAAAGCCTGGAGAATGGAAGGCTCAAAAATGTTTTTGCAAGTTGGGGACAAAGTAAAATTAGGCGACATAATAACAGGTATTTCAGTTGTGTCAGCTAATGATGGCTGTGTTGCACTTGCAGAACACCTATACGGCAGTGAAAATGCCTTTGTGAATGTTATGAACCAAAGGGCAAAAGAGCTTGGAATGACAAACAGCACATTTAAAAATTCAAGCGGGCTGCCAAGTGAAGGGCATGTAATGAGCGCAAAGGATATAGCTATTTTATCACGGTTTATAATAGAAAACTACCCTGAAATTTTAGAACTGGAATCACAAAGGGAATTTACCTATAACAATATAAGGCAGTTTAACCGCAATCCCCTTCTTGGTGTTTTTGAAGGTGCTGACGGTTTAAAAACAGGCTGGACTGAAGAAGCCGGATACTGCCTTGTGGGAACTGCAAAACAGGATGATATCAGAATGATATCTGTAGTTCTCAATACAAAAAGTGAACAGGAAAGGTTTGAAACTTCCCAAGAACTTCTGACTTATGGATTCAGGAATTTCAAAAAAGCAGATTTTGTTGAGGCAGGTGAAATAATTGAAACCCTCAATGTGAAAAATGGCACCAAGGAAACTGTATCACTGGTGGCTAATGACAGCATTTCACTGGTAATACCTGTTTCCCGGGAAAAGGACATTGAAATAATAACCTCCTTTGATGACGAAACTGTAAAAGCGCCTGTTAAAAAGGGGGAGGTTTTAGGTAAAGTAGAGGTGGTACTTGATGATAAAGTGCTGGCAAGCTCTGATTTATCAGCATCTGAGGATGTTTCACGTTTAGGGTTTTTTAAAATTTTAATACGCAATATAATTAACTTTTTTAAATTCTTCTCTAAATAAAAAACTAAACTCACCATATTTAGAAAGGCACTTCAAAAAGCATCAGGCGGATCTCCCCTCCGCCTGATTCTGCTTTTAAAAAACTTTCTTATCTTTTCCTAAATTCTTTCATATTTTTTACTTAAATTATAGTGGAAAATCAGATTATTATAGATTATTATAATGGAAAATCAGCGTCTTTTTTAATATGCTTAAAAGTCTTAACTCTTTTTGCATAGTCATCTACAATATGACCATTTCCAATAACCTTGTATTTGTAAATTAAAAGACCGTCCAGCCCTACAGGACCTCTTGAATGGATTTTAGAAGTGCTTATACCCACTTCTGCACCAAATCCATATCTGAATCCATCGCTAAACCTTGTTGAACAATTCCAAAATACATTGCCTGAGTCCACCAGGTTCATAAACAAAGCTGCATTGTCTTTATCATCAGTGATAATGCTGTCAGTGTGACCTGAACCATAAGTATTAATGTGGTCAATGGCTTCATGAATATCATCTACCACTTTAATAGACAGCTTGTAGTCTAAATATTCAGTCTTCCAATCTTCTTCAGCAGCCGGTGAAACAGGTATAATTTCCTGGGTTTTTGGACATCCAACCAAAGCTACTTCCTTTTCATCAAGGGCTTTCTTAATCTCAGGCAGCACTTTAGGTGCCACATCTTTATGAACTAAAAGAGTCTCTGTTGCGTTACACACTGCAACGTATTGGGTTTTAGAATCAACTACAATTTTTACTGCCATGTCAATCCGTGCATGTTCATCAATATAGCAGTGGCAAATACCGTCTGCATGTCCCATAACAGGTATTCTTGAATTGTCCATAATATATCTTACAAACTCATTTGAACCACGCGGAATGATAAGATCTATATACTCATCCATCTTTAGCATCTCATTAACATCTTCCCTGGTTTCCAAAAGACAAATCCAGCCTGTAGGAATACCTGCCTTGTCTGTGGCTTCAGCGATAATATCAGCCAGTATACGGTTGGTGTTCCTTGCCTCAGAACCGCCCTTTAGCATTACTCCATTACCACTTTTTAGACATAATGTAGAAATTTGAACAAGGGCATCAGGTCTTGATTCAAAAATCACACCTATAACTCCTATTGGACATGTAACTTTATATAAATCCAGTCCCTGGTCAAGTTCAGTGCAAAATACCGTCTTTCCTACAGGGTCTTCTAACTTTATAAGACTGTTTATTCCGTCAACAACATCTTTTATTTTTGCCTCGTCAAATTTCAGCCTTTTTAAAAGTGGCGCAGCTAAGTTTTCTTCTTCGCTCCTTTTTAAATCCTCAGCATTAGCTTTTATAATCTCGTCTTTTCTATCCATAAGTGCCTTGGCAATTTGAGCTAATGCCTGGTTCTTAAGTTCTGTACTTGCTGCTGCTAATTTAACGGATGCTTTTTTTACATTAAATGCCTGTTCTTTTAACAACATAATATCTCCTCACAGCTGTTTTATTTTACACGATTATAACATATCACAGTAATAGCTGCAAGCATGGGAAATTTGTTGTAATATAAAGTTTTATTATGACCTGTTTAAGGAATCGATATCTCTGGAAGTTTTTTTATCCACATCAGATTTGCAGCAGTCTTCGCCTTGGACATTACGGGATTCTAATTTAGATGCTTCCATTACTTTTTCCATAATTATTTCTTTTATTTCTTCTGTAGTTTCCTCAAGATTAAATGTATTTTTTATTTCTTCTAAAAGCTTACCGTCTGAAGAAATTTCTGCTAAGTCTATGTCTAAACATTTATCGTCTGTGCACAGTCTGAATAATGCTTTGTATTCATAATGATCCTCCGTGATATTCAGGTTAACTACTTTTAAGTCTCTGCACTTCATATTTTTTCCTCCTATTTTAAATTATTTTTTATAATTAATTATATACCACCCTATTTATATATTAAAACAAATTTCTATTTATTTGTTAAATTTTTTTAAAATTCAATGGAAGCTGATAAATCCACATTTTCCTAATATAAAATAATATAAATTGAGAAGAATAATTTTGTGGAGGTGTTTTGTATATGAAAAATAAATTTAAAGTAATTTTATTAGTATTTTTAACAGTATGTGTACTAACTTTTACATTCACCGGATGTGCCCGGCCGGACACAGATGAGCAGAACCAGACTGAAACGCTCCCGGAAAGAGACATGCCGGCTGTACCAGGTGATGATATGGGAAGAACTCCTACCCCTAGAACCGGAAATAGAAACGGGAATATTTTAAACAACGACCTTGATGATGACCTTAATATTAATGAGACACCGGGGGTAAATAACGGAAGAAATACAAATGGATTAGACCGTGAAACTCCTGTACAGCAAACAAATTTTGACAAGGAAAGGGCGGACAAAATAACAACCCAGCTTGAAAAAGTTGAAGGCGTTGATGAAGTCAGCGTTGTTGTAAACGGAAATACCGCTGTTGTTGTCTATACCCCAACGGATCCTGATAAAGCTTCAAATGAAACAGATAACATGGTAGTAGAAAAGGTTAAAGACATAGACAATGGTATAACCAAAGTTGAAGTAAGCCGTTCTGCTGCTGCAATGACAAAAATAAGAAAACTTATAGACGACATTGGAAAAAACAAACCCATGGAAGAATTAAATGATATGTTTGAAGATTTAATGCGTATTATAAACCCTCAAAGTTAAACATTTTAGTAATTACACATTTTAGGACAGGCTATACAGGCATTTTCAGGACAGGCAGGTTTGTCTTTTTAAATTCAAGACTAAAAGACAAACCCCTGTCCATATCTAAAAGAGTTTGCCTGATATTTTTTAATAATGATATTTTTTAATAAAAACAAGCTTTGTAAATAACGACCCGGTATCATGCGAAAATCAACAGAGAATCAGCAAAAAATCAACAAAAAATGTGATGCAAATATTTTTTTAGGTTTTGCATCACATTGCTTTTTTAGCTTTTATTTATTGCTGTCTGTATTGTGGTTCCTGCTGTTGGATATACTGCTGTCTTCCCTTTAGTTGTTCTAGTGCATTCTCCAGATTATCGGCTATTTGCTGGAATGTCTGTTTAGCCTGTTCATCCTGTGTTTCAAGGGCAAAGGTTTTCATTATTGTCGCTGCAGCACTTTGAATACCTGCTATGGCCTGCTGCATTTGGGTTTCCACCGTCATTTATTCTCTCCACCTCCCTTCTCTTATCAAAATAAACAGCCATTATATCAAATAATCAGCCTTTAGGTCTGAAAATCAATGAACTTATAAATCCAAAAATTATTGCAGAGGAAATACCGGCGCTGGTTATTTCAAAAATACCTGTAAGCACCCCTACAATGCCTGTCTTTTCTGCTTCTAAAAGGGCACCTCTTACCAGGGAGTACCCAAAACTGCTAATTGGAACTGAAGCCCCTGCTCCGGCAAATTTAATAAGAGGTTCATAAAGTCCTAAACCTCCTAAAATTGCCCCTAAAACAACAAAAGTACACATGGTGTGGGCAGGAGTTAGTTTAAAGCCGTCCATTAAAATTTGTCCTATCGCACAAATAAGACCTCCGATTAAAAACGCCCAGATATAGCTTTGCATTTTTATAAACCTCCTTATATTGCATCTTGTATTACATTTCTAAAGAAACTGCATGAGCAATACATGGGATAAACTCTTTTTGCTGGTATGACATAGGAGACAACAGAGCACCTGTTGCTACCACCAGGATTTTTTTCAACTCGCCTTTTTTCATTCTGTTTATAAAATGTCCATAGGTAGTTACTGCTGCACATCCACAACCACTTCCACCTGAAAAAACAGGTTGCTCATCCTTATATATAATCTTGCCGCAGTCGGTAAACTTTTCTTCCGGCAGGCTGATACCATGCTTTTTTAATAATTCTTTGGCAATTTCATGCCCCACTCTTCCCAAATCCCCTGTGGCAATAATATCATAATCTGATAAATCAATATTTAAATCCCTCATATGGGCTGAAATTGTATCCACCGCTGCCGGTGCCATAGCCGCCCCCATATTAAAGGGATCGGAAAGTCCCATATCCACAACACGTCCGATAGTGGCACATACAACCCTTGGTCCTTCTCCCTCCCGGGCAACTAAAGCTGCTCCGGCTCCTGTAACTGTCCACTGTGCAGTAGGAGGTTTTTGAGCCCCATACTCTGTAGGGTATCTATATTGCTTTTCGCATGCTGCATTGTGACTGGAGGTAGCCGCCAGGGCATTATTTGCAAAATTGCCGTCCACTAAAATAGAAGCCAGAGCCAGCCCTTCCACAGAACTTGAGCAGGCACCGAAAATGCCTAAATACGGTATTCCCAATGTACGGGCAGTAAAGCTGCTTGATATTATCTGGTTTATTAAATCGCCGCTAAAAAAAAATTCAACATCTTCTTTTTTGACTCCGGCCTTTTTTATGGCTATCTCACAGGCATGTTCTAAAAGCTTTCTTTCCGCCTTTTCAAAACTGTCCTGCCCAAGCCATAAATCTTCACTGAACATATCAAAATCATCTGCTAAAGCACATTTTGATTCAAAAGGCCCTCCAACCGCTGCACTTCCTGCAATAACAGGTTTTGATTCAAAAACCCATGTTTGACGGCCCTGCAACAATTACATCCCTCCTAACCCTTGAATTATCAGTTTTATAATTGCTACAACAAAGGCTGAAAAAACGCCGAATACAATAACCGGTCCGGCAATTTTAAACATATTCCCTCCCACTCCCAACACATATCCTTCAGTCCTATGCTCTAAAGCAGCCGAAGTAATTGTATTGGCAAACCCGGTAACAGGTACTGCAGTCCCTGCCCCTGCCCACTGTGCAATATGGTCGTAAAATCCTAAGGATGTAATAAGTGCAGAAATAAAAATCAGCACCGCCGAAGTAGGGTTGGATGCGGTTTCCTCTGTAAATCCAAAATAGTTAACAAACACCGTTTTAATTGCCTGTCCGAGGGTGCATATCAATCCTCCAGTAAAAAAGGCTTTAACTGTATTTAGTACTATAGGACGTTTTGGCTCTTTTGACTTTGCCAGTTGTTGATATTCCTGCTGGGTTGGTGTAAGTTTTTTCTTCTTTTTATCTGACATATTATCCACCTTCTAATTGCGTAGTATTGTTTAGGTAATTATTGTTTTGTGTAGTAGTAATTGTCTGCATTAATGTTATTGTATGTTTTATTGTTATCGCTCCATTATGTTATTGTTTGTTTTAATGCAATCGTTACATTAATATTGTTGCCTATTTTATTGTCTGTTTTAGTGTTATTGTCCCCTTATGTTGCTCACCTTTTTTAATGTTATCGTTTAATTAATGCTATTGCTTGCCTTAATGTTATTGTTTACCTTTAATAAAGTTATTGTTTACCTTAATAAGTAGGGTTCTAATTTTTCCTTTAACTCTTTTAATTTTTGTTCATTTTTCTGATACATATTTTTAGCCTCTTTATTTTTGGTTTCAAGGGCATATTTCATAAAATCAGCATGACACTTTTCTAAGTTTGCATACAGCATTTCCTTAACTTTTGGCTGCGGTATATTTATGGAATCGTCAAAAAGGTCAACATACAGATCCCCAGATGAATCCACCTGTCCTATAAAAACATTGTCAATGGATACCCCCATTTTATCCAGCTGGGTTTTTAACCATCCCTGATTAAGTCCTAAAGATGTTAATGGCTCATTTAAAGGAGTTCCGTCCAGTATCACCGTTTGAGATTCTGACCGGGGAGCAACTTTTTTGCCTATATCATGGGCAGTTAAGGGCTTTTTATCACTTTTCATAAATACATTTATTTCACCATTTGATTCCATAAGTGCAAATTCCACATCAGCTAAGTTAAAAACATTTTTAGACCTTAAATCCCTTAAAAGTTCTTCCCCGGTTATTCTTGCCCTAAGCAAGTTTTCTTCCATAATTTTACCGTTTTTAATAAGTACTGTCCCTTTTCCAATTACAATATCGTGAATCAATTTACTTTTTATTGAAAGATAATCTATTGCAACAGGAAGTAAAACCCACACTCCTAAAGCAATAAATCCAAAGGCGATATTTTTTATAACTTTTGTTGATATTAAAGCAGATATAACTGCAATTGCTATATAGCTCATAAAAGTAAAGGGGGTCACATTTGCCATGTTTTTTTTGCCTATAACTCTGGCTGAAAATAAAACTAAAACCAGCAATGAAAAAGATCTTAATAGTATTTCAATCCATTCCTGCATAGCATCACCCATTAGTTTCCTTCATATTGGGGTTCTTCAAATTCTAAAGTTTGAATTCTTTTTTCCAAATCTTCTACGATGCCGTTTATAGTGTTTATTGCTTCATTAAAGACGGTTTTTGTTTCTTCATCCTGTGATTTGACAGAGTATATCCCTAAAGTCCCCTGAATACCTTTTAAATTTGCTAAAGTTTGTTTAACTTGTGAAGCAACAGTCAATTTAATCAACCTCCAATTTTAAGTTTATTATTACACCAATTGTTATTTTTAATCCGTTATAATGTCAGGTAATTTTTCACATATACATTTCTGTTGTATAATAATTAGTGTAAGTGTAAATGTAGTTAAAGCACATAAATATATTTTTGAAAATTTGTCGATGTCCGATAGCGTAAAAAACCCCGGGGGTCGACAACTTTCATTTTTTTGCGTCAAATGCAGTTTCCTTCCGGCTTTGCAGTTTTTTCTCCTGCCTTACTTGACTTTTTATATTACATGAGGTTAAAATATGAATGTAGGCGTCATGCGATGCCTACGGGTTTTTACAGTACCTATGAGGAATTGAAACAGGCGAAAATTGGTGGCGTAAAAATGAACGTTGAAGAGTAGTTTTTACAGTACCTATGAGGAATTGAAACAAGGCTTATAATATTACACAAGAGGAGGGCTTACTAGTTTTTACAGTACCTATGAGGAATTGAAACATTATATAGGGAATAATAAATATAGCTTGCAATGCAGGTTTTTACAGTACCTATGAGGAATTGAAACCTTGAATTGCCTGCAACAACCTCAAGACCTCCGGCGTTTTTACAGTACCTATGAGGAATTGAAACAGTGATACTTAGTCAAGTAATAAAAATGTGCGGGCCCGTTTTTACAGTACCTATGAGGAATTGAAACTATGACTACAGAGGCATACATAGCCACCGGCGCGCGTTTTTACAGTACCTATGAGGAATTGAAACTTTGCTTTGGTTCTGCGTGTTCAAATTTTCTCATAGTTTTTACAGTACCTATGAGGAATTGAAACACTATATTTCAGTTGTGGAACCTCAAGGAAGGGGCGGTTTTTACAGTACCTATGAGGAATTGAAACTCAGGAATAGGTGTTCCTTTAAGTACATGGTTCATAAAGTTTTTACAGTACCTATGAGGAATTGAAACAATTCCTTTTCCCTTTCTATTTTGTGTCAGTATGGTGTTTTTACAGTACCTATGAGGAATTGAAACGCGATGAATTAAAAAGCACAAAACTTACCATCGCAGGCGTTTTTACAGTACCTATGAGGAATTGAAACTTTTCATCTTCCAGCCCTCCCAAATATCTATCATGTGTTTTTACAGTACCTATGAGGAATTGAAACGCACAAACAGAGTGGGAAGTGATGATTATCGTGTACTGTTTTTACAGTACCTATGAGGAATTGAAACTTCAGCAACAAATTTGAGGGCTATCTGAACCAGAAAACGTTTTTACAGTACCTATGAGGAATTGAAACAGTTTCAACTCCTTTGATGTCAACTACTTCTGTTGTTGTTTTTACAGTACCTATGAGGAATTGAAACCAGATATTTTGCAAGGTGAACACAATGAATGGTAGAAGGTTTTTACAGTACCTATGAGGAATTGAAACGTCCAGGCGGCTTGTGCCAGCCGGGGCCGCTGGGGAGGTTTTTACAGTACCTATGAGGAATTGAAACCTTTGTTTGCATATTTGACATAGATGCTGATCTCTTGTTTTTACAGTACCTATGAGGAATTGAAACACGGAGGGCAAGTATGAACTATATAGCAAATACTCGAGTTTTTACAGTACCTATGAGGAATTGAAACCTTTGTTTGCATATTTGACATAGATGCTGATCTCTTTGTTTTTACAGTACCTATGAGGAATTGAAACGCCGCTTCTATGATTTCGTTCAAACCCGGCAAACGGGTTTTTACAGTACCTATGAGGAATTGAAACCCCTTCAAAGTCGCCTGGTTCTTTTTTCATGTCTAAAGTTTTTACAGTACCTATGAGGAATTGAAACTATATAATCATCTAGTTGTTTCTGCTCTTCTTCTGTGTTTTTACAGTACCTATGAGGAATTGAAACACTTCTGGCAATACCAGGAGTTGCGGTTGTCTTGCCGGTTTTTACAGTACCTATGAGGAATTGAAACCGTCATGGAGTGAGTTCGGGAAAACAGTATTCCTCACGTTTTTACAGTACCTATGAGGAATTGAAACCCTCTTTCGTAATCGGAAAACAAACATCTTTATATTCGTTTTTACAGTACCTATGAGGAATTGAAACTGCATCGTGTTCAACCTCCTCAAAATGGCAGTTCCTGTTTTTACAGTACCTATGAGGAATTGAAACCAATAAAAGATGACAACATTTCTGCATCTCTTTTGAGGTTTTTACAGTACCTATGAGGAATTGAAACTCTCCCGGATAGTGTCATATATTTGTTTATTCCTGGGTTTTTACAGTACCTATGAGGAATTGAAACAGTCTATCAATTTTATCTATAACATATAATTTATTATCGTTTTTACAGTACCTATGAGGAATTGAAACATATAAACTGGGTTCACCATTCATATGGGAAATACAGTTTTTACAGTACCTATGAGGAATTGAAACATGAAAATATCTGCTTTTCATAAAAGTTTGGGTGATGGTTTTTACAGTACCTATGAGGAATTGAAACTTAGTTTTTTCAAAATAAGTAGGTCAAAAGTAGGTCAGTTTTTACAGTACCTATGAGGAATTGAAACTTAGTTTTTTGTTTAATTATATTTATTTGAGATTTTTGTTTTTACAGTACCTATGAGGAATTGAAACATATCTTTACCAGGACAGCAAATAGGCGACTTTTAGTTTTTACAGTACCTATGAGGAATTGAAACAACGCTTTTATACAAATCGTCATGGAAGCGCTAACAGTTTTTACAGTACCTATGAGGAATTGAAACTCGAATGGTTCGCAAGAGACGGATTGCCGCTTTTGAGTTTTTACAGTACCTATGAGGAATTGAAACACAATAAGCTCAGGCTCTGTGCCTTCCTCGAGTCTCATGTTTTTACAGTACCTATGAGGAATTGAAACGCTGTTATCTATACCGATAGCCATTCCCTCACCAAGTTTTTACAGTACCTATGAGGAATTGAAACGCTATTAAAGTCTTTTGCTGATGACTGCGATGCTGCCGGTTTTTACAGTACCTATGAGGAATTGAAACACGTCTTCAGGGGTATATTCCTCTGCGAACTTTTCATTGTTTTTACAGTACCTATGAGGAATTGAAACGCAGCCAGCTTATCACGCAATGATGTAATTCCACTTGTTTTTACAGTACCTATGAGGAATTGAAACCCGTTTTCAAATTTGTAACCAGGAAATATAGGTCTTCCGTTTTTACAGTACCTATGAGGAATTGAAACCTAGTTTGGGCAAGATATTTGGAGCAGTTTTCGAGGCGTTTTTACAGTACCTATGAGGAATTGAAACTTCTAATTCTTCCCGCTATCTTATTGGCATCCGCTGGTTTTTACAGTACCTATGAGGAATTGAAACCACAACCTCCCTCTCTGCAACTTCAACTCTCAACTTGTTTTTACAGTACCTATGAGGAATTGAAACATATTTCCTTAAAACTCTTGAAATTAAAGAACGTTGGTTTTTACAGTACCTATGAGGAATTGAAACTATAGCCTTTCCCTTCATCCCGATTTTGCTTAATCGTTTTTACAGTACCTATGAGGAATTGAAACACCCCTTATCCCTGGAATGTAAGACCACTGGAAATAAGTTTTTACAGTACCTATGAGGAATTGAAACTGACAAGTTCCTCGTGCGAAAACGTTAGGTATCTCCAGGTTTTTACAGTACCTATGAGGAATTGAAACCCAAATAACCCACCATGACTAACTAAACTATTAGAGTTTTTACAGTACCTATGAGGAATTGAAACTTTATTATCATTAGCTCATTATATAGCTGCTTTAATTGTTTTTACAGTACCTATGAGGAATTGAAACGTATTCCCTTCCCAATCGTGGAAGGAAATTTTCACAAGTTTTTACAGTACCTATGAGGAATTGAAACGAAAGTACACCGTTGCTAGGGATGGAAGCAACCACTGTTTTTACAGTACCTATGAGGAATTGAAACTTTCCAAACGTTTGGAGATTTAATTCTTACCTTTTCGTTTTTACAGTACCTATGAGGAATTGAAACAAGGCGGTAAGAGTGTGCCAATTATCTGCGAAAACAGTTTTTACAGTACCTATGAGGAATTGAAACGGCAACAAACTAACACTTTGGATGCCGATGTTGTTGGTTTTTACAGTACCTATGAGGAATTGAAACGGCTTCAGTTCATTTCCTGCCCATTCCAGAAGCATGGTTTTACAGTACCTATGAGGAATTGAAACATGTTTTCAAACCCTTTCATGATATAATTTTTAATTATGTTTTTACAGTACCTATGAGGAATTGAAACCCGGGGGATAGGGGTCGATATTTGAGAGCTGCTCTAGGGTTTTTACAGTACCTATGAGGAATTGAAACTTGGGATGGATTAAAAATTACACTGACAGAGAGGTGAGTTTTTACAGTACCTATGAGGAATTGAAACTCCATTTCGCATAATTTTTGAGAATATATTTGCAAGCGTTTTTACAGTACCTATGAGGAATTGAAACCAATCCGGGCAAAGATTTTCTTCCTTAGGTTGCTCTGTTTTTACAGTACCTATGAGGAATTGAAACTCCTTTGGAATATTGATACTCGCCGTAATATTATAAGTTTTTACAGTACCTATGAGGAATTGAAACGTTTCTTTATACGTTTCTCCAAGTCTTTAATTTCTGCCTGTTTTTACAGTACCTATGAGGAATTGAAACAAGTTGAAAGGAGAGGGCAAACATGGATAAAAAGGAGTTTTTACAGTACCTATGAGGAATTGAAACTTCAATATATTTGCCACACATCATGCATTTTGTTTCGTTTTTACAGTACCTATGAGGAATTGAAACTGTCGTGTAGCTCTTTCATCTTTGTTCTATCAAATAGTTTTTACAGTACCTATGAGGAATTGAAACTCTAGTAACTCTGACACCATCCTTACATCGCTTTTTAGTTTTTACAGTACCTATGAGGAATTGAAACAAGGAAAAACCTTCTGGCAGGGTAGTACTTCCTTCAGGTTTTTACAGTACCTATGAGGAATTGAAACGGCTCTTGTATTCCCTCATATTCTTTATGTTTTAAATGTTTTTACAGTACCTATGAGGAATTGAAACTATTTCAGTTTTGGTTCACCTTCATAGTCAATAGACCGGTTTTTACAGTACCTATGAGGAATTGAAACAAGTTGAAAGGAGAGGGCAAACATGGATAAAAAGGAGTTTTTACAGTACCTATGAGGAATTGAAACAATCGATAGCGGTCTGTAATGCTTCTAAAATGTCCGGGTTTTTACAGTACCTATGAGGAATTGAAACGCTTTTTCAGCTAATTTTTTCTGTTTGGTTTCCAGTGTTTTTACAGTACCTATGAGGAAATGTGATGTGCTTGTTTCTACCCCACCTGGTGAGGTAGATGGATTATACTAAATATCACACAGCAGACATACTGTCCGCCTCTGGACTTTGAAAATTTTAAAAAAAAGTTGAAAAAGTGTGCAAACTTTTTCAACTTTAAAATATCCCTTAAAAATATATACTATGAAATGACAAAAAACCTGGAATAATTATAAAAACATACAATTACAATATTAACAAAGACCTACAATCTGATAAATTCACAAACTGAAAGCATTTTTTCCTTATTTATATTTTCAAGTTCAAAAAACAAATTCATATATTCTACAACTAAATCTTTAAATTCTTCAAATTTTTTCTTATCTATAAATTCATACCCGTGTGCAAAAATACTCTTATTTCTTAAATCCACTTTGTGTTTTAATCTGTTTAGCTGGGCTGTTTTTTTATTCTTTATAATATCATCACCTATAGCTGCAAGAAGTATATATCCTGCCATAAGACTCACCTTCTTGTCTAAATGCTCTATTTCGTTAAATCCTTTTATCTTTATTCTTATGGCATTTATTTTTTCGCGCAGTTCCTCATCACTATAGCCTAATTTCGAAAAATCTGCATTTTCAGTATCAATACCATAATTCCACAGCCTTTTTTGCTCAATAGTTTCAAGAATCCTATACAAAAGCAGTGTTGCCATTTCATATCTTTCTTTTGCTTCCCTTCTTACTGCATTTTGATAAAGGTTAGCTATTAGATATCCAATATTATTAAATATAAATTCCTTGTCCCCTTTTTCCCTGCAATGTAGCTTTTCCAATACTTCCAAAAACTCAATCTGATCTTTTATTTTCTGTTCATGTTGTAATAAAACAAGATTCTTTTCAAGCTTCCCCTTTTTTAAAATTATATCATAGCATTTAGAAAGGTTAATCTTTGCTTCACTGATATCAAGGCTGTCCCACCCACTATATGCCTTGGATAAATATTTAAAAGCATCATCTTCTTTTGAATTGGGTACTTTTTTCTCAAGCTCATCAAAAATCCTGTATGCCGAAATATAGTCCATTTCATTAAAAAGACAAAATGCCTGCTCCCTTTCAATATCCCCAAAAACAGTGTAAGGGTCATCAACATAAAAAAGCTTTTCTGTTCCCGGCTCCGGTTTTCTGAGATGGGTAAGATACTTTCCTGGTACATATATAAGTTTTGCCCCTATTGCCGAACCTGCCATTGCACATCCGGCAGCCATGGATTTTGTACCGCCTGTAAAATCCACATAAATATCTTCAGGTCTTCCCCATCTTTCATATGCTTTCTTTATCTCTTGATACAGCTGCAGGGGACTTTCAGAATCAACTTCAGTAGCTTTGTACTGGGTTGGCTTTAACTTTGTAAACTCTATTACATCATCTAATAAATGAAATGATTGCTCTGTATAAAGAATTAATACTTTTTTAGGTTTTAGTGCAAGTATGGAAAGCACTAGCGGCTCATATGAAGTACCCAGGGTTAACACCATTGATTCGCAGGGCTCTTCCTTTTGATATTTTTGCAAAAAACAGTCTATTACAATAGGCATAACTTCAAACTTGTAGTAGTCTTCTGCCAATTTTCTTTGCTCATCTGTGCTTCTTTCCATACCTTTCCATACTTTTGTTTTTTGGGCTAATTGTTCCTCACAAAACATGCTCTTTTTCCTCCCTCTTCTAATATTTCTTTTTCCAAAAAGAGTTTTTCAAATTCACTAATAAATGAATTGATTTCATCCAGCACTTTCTTCTTTGACAGCGGATTCTCTCTAAATCCGGCATGATTTAGCGTATTCCTGTATTGACCTAATTTGTCATAATACTTTGCTATATCTTCTGTTATAAACCCTAATTTATCTTTTAAATTTTGTAGTTCTGTTTCTTTATCACTAGTTTCTTTATCACCAGACTCTTGCCCTTTTTCATAATTTTTTTCTTTTCTCACTGCAAGATTTTTTAAGCCTATTACTTTTGCCACATTTTCCCTGTCCTTTAATTTATTCCAATCCAGTCCTGCTTCTAAACAAATATAATTTATAATGTTTTCCAATAAGAATGTATATGCCTGCTGATACATACCAAATTTTACACATAATTTGGCACATCCCAATATGTTTTCCACCAAATTATTTTCTTCAAAAAAATCTACTTGATTTTCTATTTTTTCAAGAATATCGTAGAATGGCTTTATTTCCAAACGTTCATCCTTATTGAGTTCTTTAATTTTATCTAACAAATTCTTTAATTCTACACCGTTTTTTTGTATAGGCTTGCCTTGTGCCAGCTTTAAATCTGTATAAAACTCCTTTATTTTTTTCGCACATTTTTCAGTTAGTGATACTAATTCATCCTTTCCTTGAGTTTGGGATTTTAAAGGTTTTAGCGTCTCCTCTGCCGCTGAACAAAACTTTTCACTTTCTCCTGTTGATATAAGTTGATCTACTCCAAAACTCCAGTCTGTAATTTTATCAAATAGTATTAAATCAAAAATGGGTGATCTGTTATCTTCTTCCTTTGCTTCATATGCACCATATAAAATCCTTTTTATATGGCATCCCTTTGTGATTTTTGCATGATTTAAAACTGACATAAAAACCACAGGGATACTTCTTAAAGAATGTGTAATATCAACATATATTTCATCATTTTCTTCTATATTTTCATATACTAAATTAAAAATTTGCCATATTTCTTCATTTGTTTTTCCTTGTGGTATCATTATGTTTTTGCATTTAACATTTGCATTTTCCAATTTGCTTTTAAGACCTTTGTCTTTTGGAATCCAGTTTTTTTGATATGCTTCCTCTGTAGTAAATACTATGACTTCTAATTCAGGTATTTCCAGTGTTTTTACAATTGCCTCCTGGGTAAAGCTGCTTTTATAGCTTTTTGTACTTGACTCATCGCCAAAAAAATATTCTGTTTCTTCATAACCTTTAATACCTAAAAAAGTAAACAATTTAACACCCACTACAATCCCCCTCTTTTATTAATCATCAAGTTTAAGATTTTTAAGTATATCAAAGGCATTTGTGTTTAAATTCCGGTTTCTGCCTTCATTATATTTTCCATAGCCCCTATCTCCACTTCCGGATGTCTTATTTTTATGTTTTTTATAATCATTCTTTCTTCCAGCACCATTGTGGTTCCTTTCTTTGTCTGACCCCATTTTCCCTGAACCCATCTTATTTGATACTACATCACCATCTTCATTAATAACATCCTCTATATCCGGAAGTTCTGCCTTCTTAGCAAAGTCACCTACTTTCATATATTTTGCTTTGTCATTTTCTATTGTCTTTTTGCTCAGCTCAAATTCTCTATAGCTTTTAATTTCATTTACACTGTTTACTTTCTTTTTATAATTCTCAACTATGTATTTTTTAAATGAGTCTATGTACTTTTCTATTTCTTCACTTTTTTCAAAATCAGGATTAAAAGAAGAATATTTTGCATTTATATCTTCTATTTTAAGTCCTGTTATTTTTATTTTGCACTTTCCAAAACCATATGGTTTTCCTTTGCCTATGTTAAAATAACCTTCTGTATCTCCCTGCTTCAGGGAATAAATTAAAAGTCCCAATTCCTCATCACTTAAATTTTCAAAAACAACCTTGCCTTTAAATTTTGTTTTTTCATCATAGCACTTTATAACTGTGCTTATTTTGCTTTCGCTATCCTCCCTGTTCCCTATATTTTTTCCTTCTATATCCTTCTTCATCCAATAAAATTTTCTTCCTCTTATTTCAAAACCTTCTGTATTATATGATTCAAGAGAATTCTCTTTTCTTTGCTTCAAATAGCCCCTATACCAGGAAGGTTTAGGTTCTCCCAATACTATTTCATAGTTTTCCGTTAACCTGGGATTGTCACTTTCACAGACAGCATCTTGAAAAGATAATTTTGTCTTAAAATCCTTCCAGCCAAACATAGCATCTACAAAATCCACACCTTCATACTCCATATGTGCTTTTGGTATACCATCGTGTATGCTTCCTTTCGCACTTAACCTTAAATAAGGAGTAAAACCAAAAACAACTCCTTCATCATCTTTTATGTAAAAAACCGGCTTAACTTCACCATTCTTAGGAAGTGCATAATAACTATGTTTTTTACCGTGGAGTTTATTGGTATAATTTAAATCCTCCTCATATAATTCCGCCTGTTCCTTGGTTATAACAATTTCCGCACTTTCCCTGTCTTCTTCAAATATCAGGTAGTGGTGTACTTTCCCTTCTATGTAGTCTGAATTAGCAATCGTGCCTTTATGCTTTCCATTAATGTCAACCTGGGCTTTTCCATTATTTATACTGTAATTTATATCACAATAGTAAGGAGCAAAGTTTGATTCCCTGTTTTCTTTTAGCTTTTCTTTCTTTTTATAATCCTCTCTTTTTAGCCCACTTTTATAAAGATACTTAATTCCGGAAATATTTTTACTTCTCAGTTCATATTCATGTATCGGCGTATACGAATGCATCTTTCCGGGTTGATTCCCTTCTCTTGTCCTTGTATTTTCCAACTTAACAGCCGGGGTTATAATATATTCATTTCCTCTTTTCCTCATATATCCTGCATGTACTTTCTCTAAAATGCTAAATCTATAGCCTGATCTTTTATATTGTTTAAGCCCTGTTTTGATTTTGTACCATTTGCTCATTTCTGTATCCTTTGAAGCAAACGTTCTGAAATAAAACCTTCTGTTTTTAATATCTTCTTTACCATGTGCCTCATTTATTACTGACGAAAATGAAAATATTGATGCATTGTACCTGGTCATTCCCCTTATTGTATTGCCCGGTATAACATATTTGCCTTCAGGATTTTTAAATAGTTTTCCGTCACCGTCAGAAATGTGCAGCAAAGATACAGTTTCTATTTCATATGTTAAATAGCCTGTTTTTAAATTTTCATGATACTTACCATGCATTGATAATTCTTTTTCATCACCGCACCTATCAAGCACAAAATTTTCAAGTCCTATAAAATTATATGGTGCTTTGGATTTAAATGCCGGTTTTGTATTATTTTTAGCCATTTCTTATTCCACCTCCTGAAAAACTAATTTTGACGGCAATATCATTGAAATATACGCCTGGTTATCCTCATCGTATTCAATGTACTTTTTAACAATAATTTTTTTAATACCTCTGAATTTTACTATCTGCTCTTCTTCTAATATTTCTTCACTGCCATCTTCTTCATATAAAAGACCCTTTATTTCATCCTCCCTATATATGTGCAAACACCTGCTGCCGTCAAAGAAAAAAGCTTCATTTACACTGTCAAGATCAATACCAGCTTTGCCTTTTCCTGCATTCAGCCTGTCAAAATAATAAATTATAAATTCATTAAATTCTTCTATCAAAGTACTTATTTTTTCTATTCCAACACTATTAACCTTCACTTATATCACCCCTGTTTCATAAGTTCTGATATATACCGGTTAAATTTTTGTTCAACTTCTTTATCCGGTGAATCAAAATAGTATAAAAGCTTTTCATTATCGATAATTTCCAGTGTTTCTGCTTTTACAAAACCTCTTCCGACTGCATACCCGCTTCCCACATTTAAATTTCCTATACACAAATCTCTCAAAACTAATAGTATTAGTCCCACTTCTTTTGTGTAATCCCCAAGTTCTGACTTATCCAATGTACAAATTAACTCCAAATCCCCCATAACTGTTTCTTCTTTTACTAATGCTCCCTGCTCTACACCACCTGAAAAGTGATCAACTTTTATTTTGTTGTAAACTCCTCTTTTTACATGTTTTAACTCAACATCAAAACAGTTAAATCTTGAAATGCGGCCTTCATCCTTTTTTGACTCAATACCAAAGATATTTGATATTATTTCTTCATTAATTTGCGGGAAAGTCTTTGAAATTTTTTCAGCCCTTGTTCTTAAAGCACCTTTAATAGAACTTCCGGGTATTATTTCATTTCCTTTCGCATTTTTAATATTTATACCGTCAGGTTTATCAGAAAGGCGTACTACCTCATCTTTTATAAGTAACGGTGTGAGGGTTTTTGCCTTTACTTTAAACTGTACTTTTGGAGAAATATATTCTTCCCCCATTATTTTTTCTGTTATATCCGTTGTCTTTCCATCTTCTTTCAGTAAATAACTAAGTATGCCTTCCATACTTTCAAAATTAACAACCTTTTTTAAAACCTTCTCTCCTTTAAATCTTCCAAATCCAATCATTTTGTTATTTCCTAAAGGGATTTCACCATGTAAAAATGCCTTTAATAATTCTTCAAAATCTTTTTGCATTTTATCAAATTCAGGACTTGTCTCATAATTATTCAGTTCAAATGTAAATATAAAATTGATGCCTTCATTTAAGAATTGTCTTTTAAATTTACTTCCTGATTTTTTGCTCCCTGAAAAAATCTTTCCGGTAAGCCTTTCCCTGTCTATTTTTAAACCCGGTCGTGATGAAATAACTTCTTTTTGGGTAGCATCGGTAAAATACGCATCATAAAAAACTACACTGCTCATGCCGGTCTTTTTTCCGCCAAATAGTACATTGTTATTTTCATCGGAGTTTCTGTCAATATTTTTTTCATAAAAATCTCTGAAAGCTCCTGCTATTGATGTTCCCGGAATATAAGCCTTGCCTGTTAATTCATCTATCTTAATATTGTCTTCTCCATCCTTTACAGACACAGGGGAAATATTTGTTGCCGCCACTTCATACTTTACCGTTTCAGTTAGTTTACTTTTATAAATCATTATTTCACCTCTTTCGTTCTGATACAATATTCAAAAAACACTATAAAAAATTTCATTTTTAAATCATATAAAACCTTTTTGCCCTCATTTTCATTTGGAAATTTAAATCCCCCCACTCTTATTCCTTCTCTTTGTATATTTTCCAATGCTTCAAATATGGGGTTTTTATTGTTTTCCAAAAAATCTAAAAGCATTTTTTGTATACTGATTCTTTCTATTTTGTACTCGGATGTGCTACAATAAACAGAATATTTATTTAGTCTTTGCCAAATTTCTTTTCCTCTTCTGTCTTGTATATGCCCCAGATAATTTTTAAGATGCTCAATAAACTCCTCTTCTGACTTGTATACCCCATTTTCAAAAATGTTAAGAAGTTTTCCTATTTGACTTTGTAAGCTTCCCTTAGGTGTGTCTTTTTCCTTAATCAGGCTTAATACCAGTCTTTTAACCTCTAAATCAGACCTTTTTATAAAAATATTTTTCAAAATGTTGTTAATTAGTTTTTTATCTTCATTTTCCAATTTAACATTTGACTTTCCTTTGTCTTCATCTTTATCTTTCTTGAGTACCGTCAGGGTATCTTGTATTTTTCCCAAAACGGCAATTTGCCCGTTTCCGTCTTCTTTTCTAATCCCAACACCGCTATTTACAAGTTCTTTTATTTTTTCCGGATTAATTTCTTCTTCCACCTGATACTTTAATACAGTACCTTTTGAAACTGCAGTATAACACACTGTATTTGTATTGTATAAAGAATTATAGGTAGCGGACATATTTAAACCTGAATAGGAATCTATGTACTCGCACTTGCCTTTGATGCCTAATTTTTCCTTTAATATGTTAACAGGAATATATGTATTAACCTTGCCATTGTAATAGAGTATTGCATCTGATAAAAAATAAATATACAAGTCCTTTTTAATATCAAAATCTGATTCATACTGACAAACCTGAGAAATATATTTTATATTGCTTATCCTGCATTTCCCATAGCCGCTTCCTCTTGAACCTCCAAAGTACATAATTTCATTTTTTAAAATTCCCATAACATCATCTGCGTACTTTTCATTAACCCTGATATACCCTCTGAAAAATTCACCTTTTTTTATTGCTTCATATCTGAATATTTTAGTATCATTATCCTTTGAATCTCTTTTGTTTATATGGAGATTTTCAGTTTTTGGTGTGTTATACCCATAAACCTTAGACGGGTCGTCTTTATCTACAGCTACAAATTCATAGTTTCTGTACGGAATTACATTTTCGCCTATATCAGCACTAAATGAATGCTTTATGGTTATGGTTTCTTTATTGCCTCTTATTTCCTGCTTATCCCCTACATATCCTTGCATCATAGGTATTGCCGGCATATCATTAATTAAAGGATATGCATTATAAAAAATAGTATCCCCGTTTAGTATTTCCGTTGGTACCTCTCCTTTTTTACTGGCAATATCCCATACAACAGCCCCCTTCACTACAGAGCCGGGGATATAAGAATATGTGTATTCGTTATTCGCATCCCTTTCAAATTTCCCCAGTTTTAAATTGTCCAAAGCTTCTATATCAAATTGTAAATATTTATACATTCAAGTTCACCTTCTCTCTAAGTAAGTTTATATAATCAAAAGTAACATTTTTATCATCCTTATACATTGAAACTTCCACAAGTCCCTTGCCTTTTGTTTCATATGCGCCTAAGTGCCTTAAAAGGGAACAGGCAGATGCTAAAAGTATCTTTTCATACTCATCAAGATTTTCAGGACAGTGAATATATGAATAGAGAATGAGCCCACTGTTTATTACCCTGTAATTTCTAAGTGATTTATCCTTTGCTACCCCGGTTTTTCTGTCAATAGAAGTTTGTTCTTCAATATGTGTCAATGCATCTAAAATTTCACCGGGTTTTATGTTAAATTCTCCCATGTTGTTTTTAAAATAATCTCTCACTTCTTTTGAAATTTCACAATCTGAAAATTTAACCTTGTCATGTCTGTACTCTCCACCTACACCAAAAAGCTTGTCCTTTTTCTCTTCTAATATTTCTCCGATTTCTTTTCCCTTATCACTTGCCTTTACCATGTTGACAAATACTCCTGCCATTTCTCCAAGCTTCCCTTTGAAAGTTTTCCCGTTAATGTATGGAAACCCATATTCATCATACAAGACATCTGCATCAATAAAACCCGGTACAGAGTACCCGCTGCCAAACACGGTATCCGTCAATAACTCTACTTTTATTTTATATTCTTCCATTGTCCTTCCTCCTTAAGAAAGTGATATAAAATAATCCATTACTTCTATTGCATCAAATAAAACGCATTTGCCGTCTACAAAACCTGTTTTAGCCCCTATCCTGTGTTCACCTAATGCTTTGTAGAGCTGGTTTATTTCAATATATGTATCAAGGTGCTGCTCGCCTTTTTTCATTTCCTTTAACATCCCCTTAACTTTACTTCTTGGAACTTTGTTCTGAATATTTTCAATATCTTTTTTAAATAAAATGTATTGATTTATATAATTTGAATTTTCTGAAATGACTAAAGGTCTTAATGAAAGGTTTTTATTATCATGGGTTTTATAAATTACTTCTCTGATTTCAGTTAAATTATTATTATATTCTCCCTGGACTATATGCCAGTCTATCCTGGATTCATTAGCTTCATCGGGTATACCCGACTTTGCATTTTTACAAAGCTCCTCTGCTAATTCATATGTTTTAAAGAAAGGATATTTTTCCTTTACCATTGCAATTCCAACGCCTGCTGTTATTTTTTCTCCGCCGGCATAATGCTTTTCCAGTTCATTTATAAAAATATAAGCACATTCCAGTGCAATCCTTGCATCAGTTATGTAACAAACATCATCACCGGCTAAAATTATCTTCCTTATAGGAACTACCCCTTCTTTTATGTTTAATCCACTTTTAATAAGATACTCACTCTTAGATTTAACCACTTCAACCATCTTATCATAAGCTTTTTCAAAAGCCGTCTTTACTTCTTCCGAAAAATCATTAAATGCTTTTATGTATTCATCATTTACCTCTTTAACATTATTTTCAGTATATTTTTCTTGATATTTATCCCTTAATTTTTTAATTCTTTTTCCCATTCTGTTACCATCTATATAAGTTATGGCTATGTAGCTTTTTTCATTTTTGCTTATCCCTAAATCTTTTATATCAATTGCATATTTTTTAAACTTATCTTCATTATCCTTATACATTTTAACTTTAGACCAACTCTCACCTGAATAAAATTCTTTACTGTTTTTATCTTTTTTTATTGCCGGCAGTTTGGTACTGCTGCACTTTTCCGTGATTCCAAAATCTACAATATATGAGTACTGATCTCTTTTGGCTTTCTTTTTTTCAAGCTTTGTATACAGTTCACGGATTTTTCCTATTATTTGAGACTTACAGGGATCAAATTCTATAGATGTGATAAAAAACTCCAGCATTGGAAACTCATTTAAAAGATACTTAGAATACTCTTTTGTAAAATTTTTATTGTCATCTTCATTTTCAAAATAAAAAATTACATTTCCCCCACCCGAACTTACAATTGAACCATTATGTTTTTTGCAAATTTCTTGCGGCAACTCTTCAGTGACAAAAGCAATTATTTCAGAAGCTCCGATATTTTCCTTCAGTTTGTTAGACTTAAAGATGTAATACTGCTTTCTTGATACTTCTAAAATATTTAAAAATCCCATTTAATTTCTCCTTTCGTCATTTTTTATTTAGTTTTTTATTTTTAAATTTATCTTTTAAAGATAACTGAAATAAATTCATTAGTAAAATTATGAGAAATTTGTCTAATGTGCATTGTAAAAGCCTGCGTGCTTCTAAGTAGTGTAATATTATAAGTAAGTATAGTATTAAAAGACATGTCTCCAATTAGTTCATTACAATTATACCATATTTAGTTGCAAATTCAAGCTTTTTATCTTTTTTATTGTAAACTTTTATGTTTTGCGCTTGTTTTATGTCAAATAATATATTATTTTATATCTAATTTATTTCAAACATTTCTGTCAAATATAATAAAAAAATAAATTTTTTAAAAATTTCATAGAAAACATTGACAAAAATCATAAAATAATGCAGAATATTATTATACTAGTTTTCACTAAAAACCCAAATAATAATTATAAACTTAGAATTGAGGGATATCGTGAGATGCATTATAACCTTAGACTTTGACACAAGTCTTGTCCTACCTTTGAATTACAACAAAATATTGCAAGGATTTATTTACAGAAATATTGCCGACAGGGATCTGGCTGAATTTGTGCATGACAGGGGCTTTAGTTACGGTAAACGTAATTTTAAAATGTTTACATATTCAAGGTTATTAGGACAATACACAATAGATAAGAGATCAAAAAAAATAATTTATAAACCTCCCGTCCAATTAGTCGTCTCTTCTTGCTATGAAGATTTCTTTATAGATCTTTCCGTCACTCTTTTAAAGAAGAAAGTTGAAATAGCCGGCACTGAGTGCTGTGTCAGCAAAATGAATATTCTTGTGGAAGAGCCAAAAGGCATTCAAAAAATAAAAATGCTATCCCCCGTAACAGCATACTCTACACTAAATAACGGGAAAACAGTCTACTACTCCCCTGATGATTACAATTTCAAAAGAATAATAAAAGAAAATATCATAAAAAAATACATTGCGTTTTTTAAAGAAGAGCCACCTGGCATGGATTTTGAAATTGAATGTTCAAATAATAAATTTAAAAAAGTAGTTACCAATTATGACGGTTTTATAATTGAAGGCTGGATGGGTAGTTTTTTCTTAAAAGGAAACACCAACATGATAAAACTTGCTTATGATACCGGAATCGGAGGCAAAAATTCTCAAGGCTTTGGATGTTTTGAGTTAATATAAAGGTGGTGACTATTAATGAAATACTCTTTTAATTTAAGGCGTCACTGGTGGTTTGACGCCGGCATTGCCGGTCTTTATACAATTTCCAAAAGCGGGGATGAAAGACTTGAAAAGTTCAATGTAAACGTAACGGCCACAAGTCTTGGACTGGATTTTGAAGGAGCTGACCAGGATACCATCCGTTCTTTTCTGGAAACTTGTTATGAAATATTGGCAGAGCGGCACTGGAACATCTCAACCGTCAAGCAAAAAGAAAATCCTGAGCTGGTGGTGTACGACAAAGAAAATGACACAATTTCCTTAATGCCAAAGAGAAAACCTGCACCTATTGTCAGTATGTTTGTAGGAGCAAGAAGCTGGCGGGGCGACGGTATACCCTACAAAGAATTAAAAGAGCCTTTAAAATCCCGGGTGGATGAATTTTTAGAAAAAAACAAGACAAAACTTTGGGGATCTGATAATAAGCTTTTATACAGCCAACCTGTATGCCATCAAATTTTAAAAATACTTCCTGAAACTAAAAAGTCCGGGAAAGAAGAAACATGCAGTGTTTGCGGAAACAAGTCAAAATTTTTGTCAGAAGTAGGACAACCTTCATTTCTTTTATTTGCAAGTTCTAATGCCACTAAATCTTTCAACTCCCAGGGTAAAAATCCGGCTAAAATATGCTGGGAATGTGATTTTATTTCAAAGTTTGCCGTTGAATCTGCAAGCTATAAACAAACCGGAGACTCAACTTTCATCATACAGGTTACATCCCCTGACACTGAAAAATTAATTGAAATGCAAAAAGAATTTGGCTCCCTGTCAAGCATGAGAACCGTTGACGACAAGTACTATTATTCCAATATAGGTTTAGATGCAGACAGTTTAATAAGATACTGCAAAAAACCCCATGAACTTCTGTGGTCTTTTATGGTAGAAAAATATAATTTGCTGGCAAGGGAAAGCACCAAAGAAGAACAGACAGATGAACCATTAGAAGACGACTTTTTAAAAGACTTTTTAGAAAGCATAAGCGCATCAACCGTTCAAATATATCTACTGTACACAGTGGACAGCGGCGATACTTTTCTAACTAAAAACCTCATATTGTATGACGATTTAGGATACTTTTTCAGACTAATACACCATATGAAACAAAACCACGTTGACATTAAAAAAGTATTTAACTCCCTTTATGAAGAGAATAATTTATTCCGTGAGAAAATTTTAAAAAATGTCCTCAAAAAACACAGCATTTTGCAGCTTATGGAGCAGATTTCATTTAAAAAAGTATTGGCAGAAGAGCCTGTTTCAATGAATAATATTTTAAATTTTACAACTGAATATCAAAAAATAATAAGGGGTGATAATATGAACAAGGAGCAAATTGAAACAGCTGTAAACTTAGGAAAACAAATTGTTATCCAGGCTGTTGAAAGAGCAAAAGCCGAAAACGAAAGCGAAAAACAGGCATTGAAAAAAATAAAAGGTGACCTGTACCAGCTTAGAAAATCAAGAACCAGAACTGATTTTTTAGGACAGCTCAACAATTTGCAATTCAAGTATGGAATTTCAGTATCAAACCACATCTTAGACGGGCTTTTAGAAGAAGCTGATTTTGAAGATTTCAGGTCTTACTGTATCTTAGGCGCATTAAATGTATACAATACCAAAAACAGGAATAAGGAGGAATAGGAAATGAAAGATGCAAAGGCAATCACCATTACATACCTTACAAAAGCTTCTTATTCATCTCTTAACGGTGCGGATAAGGAAGCAGATAATATTGTAAGTATTAAAAAGATTCAAAAAAATGACGGAAAAGAGTATCCGTATTGTTCTTCCCAGGCAATAAGAAGGGCTTTACGTGAACAGCTTTCTTCCATGGGGTGGGAACTTTCTGAAACCACTGTAGCAAAGCAAAAAAAAGGAGCTGCCTCCACCTTATGTGAACCTTCAAAATACATCGATGACGATCTCTTTGGGTTTATGAATGCAGGTTCAAAAGAAACCGTTAAAAGAACCAGCCCGGTAAGGGTTTCTCCACTTATATCGCTGGAAGAATATAAAGGCGGAATGGATTTTGGAACAAACTACATGTCCGTTAAATCAGGGGGCAACCCAAATATATTTGAAACTGAAATTCACTCAGGGTTTTATGCAGGAACCATACTCATTGAACTTGACAGAATCGGGGTAAAGAGTGCCGGAGACCTCTATGAACTGGATCTTTCCTTATCAGAGCGAAAAAAACGTGCAAAAGCCCTCATTGACGCAATTCAAAACTTGTGGACGGTGGGAAGACAGAGCAGGTTCTTGTCAGATATTTCACCAAAATTTGTTGCATCGGCAGTTTTGAAGGTTAAAAACCCTATATTTTTAGAATGTGTTTCAGTAGACAACGGAAACGTCAACTTAGACCTTATAAATAACACCATTAAGGATTTTTCAAAATACATTTTAGACTATGCAGTTGGCGAAAGAAAGGGCTTTTTTGCAAGGGATAACAATGGTCTTCTTCCTCTTGGAGAGTGCTTTGACAAAATAAATTCCTGGATTGAAGAATACTATACTGACTAAAGAAATGAGGTATTACCATGAACGGATTAATGGTGAAACTTTATGCTAAAACAGCATCCTTTAGAGACCCGGGAGCGCAGCTTTACCACGATACGGTACCTCTCCCGCCTCCTTCTACAATAGTTGGTATTGCCGGTGCTGCTTTAGGACTCTCCTTTGAAGATGCTCTTTCATTCTTCAAAGAAAACAAAATAAAGGTGGGCTGTACAGGGAAAAGCAACGGAAAAGGCAGGGATTTGTGGAATTATATAAAAATAAAATCCAAAGATTTTACCCATGCCATTATACTTAGAAATTTTCTCTATGACGTAGCAGTAAATATATTTTATGCATGTGAAGAAAATGAAGTTATTTTAAAACTATACAATGCTTTCAGCAATCCAGTATATGCCCTTACATTAGGCAACAGCGATGAGCTTGCAAAGGTATGCTGTTTAAATATTTTTGAGAACATAAAAATTGAGCAAAGAAATGTACTTAAAAATACATGGGCACCCGGGGATTTATCTAAAAAGCTTAAAATAGACTGGGATACCGTTAAAAAATCCAAAGTAAATATCACATTAGAACCTCTGGTGGTAAAAAACCTTCCCTGTGATTTTGAAACAGACAAAAAAGGAGTTAGAAAAGCCACAAAGTACAAGGATATAACTTTCATCGGAGAAAATCACCTTTTACAAACCGAAACTGAAACTTTCCTGTTTGCCGACCAATGTGTGCCCATGTTGGAAATAAGCTAGTTAAAAGGCAAAAAACCAAGGGGTGAAAAGATTGTATTTGGCAAAACCTGTTAAAAATGAAGAAGGCCTATATGAATACCACGTTAAGGGCTGTATAGATATTTTTAATTTTGAAATAAAAAATAAATACAGTGCCTTTGAAAAAGTTTTATCAAAATGCAATGTAAGTATTGATGAGTTTATAGAAAATATGAGAAATGCAATTGCTTTTCACGACTTTGGAAAACTAAACAACTACTTTCAAGATTATATGAATCGCAAAGCGGATGAGAAAAAGCTTACAGGTGTAAAACATTTCAGGCACGAAGTGCTTTCGTGCCTTTTTTTAATAGAAGCATTTTTAAAAAAAGAAAACAAAAATGTTTTTTTCCCCTATGACGTATTGTCCGTATTAGGCCACCACAAAATTTTAACTAAAGACTTAAAAAGCTTTGAAAGGGAAATATTGTGGGATGACAAATGGCCTGACATTCCAAAAGAAGCCATGGATTTAGCCGTTGAAACAGCTAAAAGTTTTGGTGCAGAAGTTTTTAGTGAGTATAAAATTCAAAATAAACAAATTGCAAACAAGGTGCTGAAAGCAATTATTGAAAAATCATCCCGGGAATTTGAAAAAGACAGAAAAAACTTAAGGGTACTGTATTCCCTTTCAAAAGGGCTTTTACACAATTGTGACTGGATCTCTTCTTCAACAAAAAATGAGTATGAGAAAGCTTATACCCTAAACACCACTCCATCAGTTATTGAAAACAACCTAAAAAACAAACTGAAATCAGAAAATAAAAAATATGTAAAAAGACGTTTTCATAAATTGTGTGCAGAAAGCAAAGGAAGCAATATAGTAATTGCCCCTACTGGTTCGGGAAAAACAGAGGCGGCTCTTATGTGGGCTTTAAATTTAAAACCCGGTAAAGTAATATTTCTAATGCCCACAATGGTTACTTCCAACAGCCTCTATGAAAGACTTTCCACCAACTACTTCCCTTCCGAAATTTGCGGGCTGACCCATTCAGGTGCGGAAACATACTTTTTTGACAAGCTGCGTAAAAATGATGAAGAAGAAACATACGATAAATTCGCAATGCTTCATCAAAAAGCATTTTTGCCCCCTGTGATGGTTTCAACCGTTGACCAGCTACTGACAACAGGCTTTAATACAGGTTTTTGGACTCAAAAGGAATATGCCCTTTTAGGAAGTTCGGTAATTTTTGATGAAATACACGCCTATGACAGCTACACCATAGGTCTTATAACCTCTACCGTAAAGAAAATACTGGATTTTGGCGGTAAAGTCCTTTTAATGAGCGCCACAATGCCCGAATTTTTAAAAAAACACTTCTTAAATTTACTCGGTCTTAAAAATGCCGTAGTTGCAGAAGAATTTATGGACAGGGTCAGCAATGAATGGATTTATATTGACAAGGATTTACCGGAGATACGGGAAAATATCCTTGAGGAAATATCCAACGGCAAAAAAACTGCACTAATAGTTAATGATATTGAAACGGCTAAAAAAGAGTATAAATTTTTTTCAGGGAAAGGAATTGAAACCCTTTGCCTTCACTCAGAATTCACATTGGAAGACAGAAACAAAAAAGAAAAAATACTGACACAAAAAGACGGTCACCCTTATCAGCTTATAATATCCACCCAGGTGATAGAGGTTTCGCTAGATATCAGTTTTGATGTAATGTTTTCTGAATGTGCCCCCATTGACAGCCTTGTACAAAGGGCAGGACGCTGCAACCGCCATGGCTTAATTGAATACGGCAGGTTTTATGTATTTAATCCTTCAGAAATAAGTTTAAAATGGGTGTATAAAAGGCAGCAGGACATTATGGAAAAAACAAAAGACGTTTTAAAAAACAATACCGGTAAACTCTCTGAAAATGACATTGCCTCTTTAGTTGAAGAGGTTTACAAAGATTTTGACCTTTATAATGAAGACTACAACTCAGGGGCTAAAATATTTGACGAAATACTACAAAAACATGAATTCTTTGACTTAAACATTTTAGAAGAAGATGAAAAACTTCTGACAAGAAAAAGCGATATTATTAAAATACCTATTATTCCGGCAAATCAGTATAAAGAAAAAGTTGAAGAGCATTTTATTAAAAAGCAATACAAACTTATACCACTTTATGAAGTTCCCGTGTCTATAAATAAGTTTAAAAAATATATTCAAAGAAAAATAATAGATAATAAGTTCAAGCTTCCCCTCTTTTCCGTTGATTACAACAGTGATTATGGCATTGATTATGAAAAGGAAGAAGAAACTTCATTTTTTAGTCTATAGGAACGTTACTCATATAGGAACATAGTTTGCGTAGGAATACAATTTTTATATGAACATAATTCAAATAGGAACACAATTTATATTAGAGATAAAATTTACGCAGGGACACTGTTTATGTAGGGGCAAAATTCACGTTAGGATACAATTGAGGAGGTGAACCAATGGAAGGCGGTATTTCCGGGACTTTAATCTGGTATTACTACATTTGCAAAAGAGAGGTATGGCTTATATCCCGTGCATTAGAACCGGACCAGGAAGATGAAAACATTGTAATCGGAAAATTTATTCATGAAAACTCTTATTCAAGGGAAAAAAAAGAACTGGATTTTGGAAATATCAAAGTTGACATTACAGACAATAAAGACGGCAGCATCATTGTACAGGAAATAAAAAAGTCTTCAAAATTTATTGAAAGTGCAAGGATGCAGCTTCTGTTTTATCTTTATGAAATAAGAAAGACAAGTGCAGACACAAAAGGTATATTGCTGATACCTGAGGAGAAAAAGAGAGAAGAAGTAATATTAGATGAAGAGTCTGAAGAAAAGCTTGAAAAAGCCATAGAAGATATTAAAAAAATAGTTTCCATGGAAAAACCTCCCAAGGCTGAAAAAATAAAATACTGCAGGAACTGTGCCTATTCTGAAATGTGCTGGGCATAAAGGAAAGGAGAAATAGATACCTATGAAAAAGAGTGCATACATTTTCAATAATGGAGAGTTAAAAAGAAAAGACAGCACTGTACTTTTTGAAAGTGACGGAGTCAAAAATTACCTTCCCATTGAAGACATCACTGACATTTATGTTTTTGGAGAAGTTACTGTAAGTAAAAAATTTTTAGAAATTGCCTCTCAAAAAGAAATACTGCTTCACTTTTTTAATTATTATGAATACTATGTAGGAACATATTATCCCAGGGAACACTATAATTCCGGGTACATGATTTTAAAACAGGCAGAATATTATTTAGACACGTCTAAAAGGTTTTTCTTAGCTAAAATGTTTGTATATGGAGCTTCCAGAAACATACTTTCTGTTTTAAAATATTATCACAAACGTGGGAAAGATTTAGAAAAAGAGATTTCCACCATAGAATCTTTAACTGACAGAATAGACAGTGCTTCTGAAATTAGTGAACTCATGGCAATTGAAGGCAACATAAGAGATATTTATTATGATGGGTTTGATAAAATAATAAATGATGAACTCTTTGAATTTAAAAGACGGACAAAAAGACCTCCCCTAAACCGTTTAAATTCACTTATAAGCTTTGGAAACAGCTTATTGTATACATGCGTATTAAGTGAAATTTATAAAACCCACTTAGATCCAAGAATAGGCTACTTACATACAACAAATAACAGACGTTTTACCCTTAACCTGGACGTTGCAGAGATTTTTAAACCTATAATTGTGGACAGGACTATTTTTACATTGACAGGAAGAAAGATGTTGTCTGAGAAGCATTTTGAAAAGAAGGCCGGTGGGGTTATATTAAATGACGCGGGCAAAAAGGTATTTGTCAGCCAGTTCAACGAAAAATTAAAAACCACTCTAATGCACAAGTCTTTAGGCCGGGAAGTTTCCTACAGGCGTTTAATAAGAATGGAGCTGTATAAATTACAAAAGCATTTCATGGGTGAAGAAAATTTCTCTCCTTACATTGCTTCGTGGTAGATACGACGGTGCATGATATAACTGATATTATGGTTAATGGTATGTTGGATGACATGATGGATGATGTGATGAATGGTATGACAGATAGTGTAACGGATAATACAACAGATTGCATGACGAATGATGTGAGGAATGATGTAATGGATGATATGGATGATGGTATGATAAATAATAGATGTATTTATATGGAAGGTGGTAAATGTGTTTGTAATTATGGTATATGATGCAGGTGAAAGGAGAAATGCAAAACTTTTAAAAATAGGACGGAAGTACTTGCACTGGGTTCAAAACTCTGTTTTTGAAGGTGAAATAACAGAAGCAAACTATTTCAAGCTTAAGGCTGAAGTTAAGCAAAGAATACATGATACTGAAGACTCTGTTGTCTTTTACACTTTCAGGTCGACCAGATATACAAACCGTGAAATATTAGGCAAAAAAATCGATCCAGGTAATCTTATCCTGTAATAGTTGAATTTTGAATTTATGTTTTCAGCTACTTACATAGATTTTATGTTATAATTTAGATATAAATTTTGAAACAGTTTAAAAAAATCTATTTAAAAAATTGTCGATGTCCGATAGCGTAAAAAACCCGGGAGGTCGACAACTTTTATATTTTTATGTCAAATGCAGTTTCTTTCCGGCTTTGCAGTTTTTTCTCCTGCCTTACTTGACTTATTATATTACATGAGGTTAAAATATGAATGTAGGCATCATGCGGTGCCTACGGGTTTTTACAGTACCTATGAGGAATTGAAACGTCAATGCTCGAGTTTACGGCAATGCGAAGATTTTTGAGTTTTTACAGTACCTATGAGGAATTGAAACTTGCTAGAGGAATCTAAGGAAATACCATCATAATTATGTTTTTACAGTACCTATGAGGAATTGAAACCAAAACGAATATGAGAAAAAAATACTAGATAAAAAATGTTTTTACAGTACCTATGAGGAATTGAAACATCAGAAAATACAGGATACTGATGTAAATGACATCAAGTTTTTACAGTACCTATGAGGAATTGAAACTTAAGGTAGATGCTGAAGTAAAACGAGAATTTTTGGAGTTTTTACAGTACCTATGAGGAATTGAAACAGCTGTTGGAGGACAAAATCAACAGCAAGTTTAAAATGGGTTTTTACAGTACCTATGAGGAATTGAAACTAACTTGCAAAAACTTCATCAATAAGGATTGATACTAGTTTTTACAGTACCTATGAGGAATTGAAACCCTTTTGTGGGCTTGTTGCTTCAATGCCAAACCACGTTTTTACAGTACCTATGAGGAATTGAAACCTTGTAAACCCCTCTCAACACAAGAGGGGCTTACAAAGTTTTTACAGTACCTATGAGGAATTGAAACTGATGAGTTACACATAATGTTATTAGGTTATCATCATCGTTTTTACAGTACCTATGAGGAATTGAAACATATTCTGTTAGCTTCACTAATGAGTTCCTTCAATTCGTTTTTACAGTACCTATGAGGAATTGAAACTTGCAAAATCTGCTATGTAAGTTATCGCCCTATATTTGTTTTTACAGTACCTATGAGGAATTGAAACCAGAGCCATGGCGGCACGCGAAAGAGAGTACGCCATGGTTTTTACAGTACCTATGAGGAATTGAAACTTCACCTCCAATTACTATTGCCAGGGGGAGAACCCCTGGTTTTTACAGTACCTATGAGGAATTGAAACACGTATGTGACGAATGGCTGAATTATGAAGCATTTCGTTTTTACAGTACCTATGAGGAATTGAAACACATAGATGCTGATCTCTTTCAACTATCCGATTTCTGTTTTTACAGTACCTATGAGGAATTGAAACAAAATAAAATAAATCATAAAAAGTATATAGGTATTACTGTTTTTACAGTACCTATGAGGAATTGAAACATTAGTTCTTTTTCTTTTTTTATTTTGCTTTTCATTTGTTTTTACAGTACCTATGAGGAATTGAAACTCGTGTTCAACTTTGAAATTTTCTAGTTTCTTAATTGTTTTTACAGTACCTATGAGGAATTGAAACTCCACCAGCTTCAGCGGACAATTCTCACGCCTTTTGGTTTTTACAGTACCTATGAGGAATTGAAACAAAATTTCTATGAGGCAGTTAAAAAATATTCATACGAGTTTTTACAGTACCTATGAGGAATTGAAACGTCCATCTATATATCTATATTGAAATACTCTTCTTGGTTTTTACAGTACCTATGAGGAATTGAAACGCCGCTTCTATGATTTCGTTCAAACCCGGCAAACGGGTTTTTACAGTACCTATGAGGAATTGAAACTAAGCCCTTTCAATAGAATTTTCTTTTCTATTACCTTGTTTTTACAGTACCTATGAGGAATTGAAACTTCTGCTACACTAGGGGCATAGTATGGTGATTTCCTGTTTTTACAGTACCTATGAGGAATTGAAACTAGACTTTATCGCAGGAATATTCACTGGTGACTGGGTTTTTACAGTACCTATGAGGAATTGAAACTTGGCAACATTCATATCATTCGGATATTGTTCATTGAGTTTTTACAGTACCTATGAGGAATTGAAACATGCCAAAGTCGGTTAACTTAACTTTTACTTCATCAGTTTTTACAGTACCTATGAGGAATTGAAACGTCTTAAAACCTCTACATCAGAAACAAATCTTTCCGTTTTTACAGTACCTATGAGGAATTGAAACTTGCGCTGCCAAAATATACTGATTTGCCGTATTTATCGGTTTTTACAGTACCTATGAGGAATTGAAACTACTTGACGTAATAGGTAGTGCGCTTGGTGGAATCATAGGTTTTTACAGTACCTATGAGGAATTGAAACTGTTTTCTAGTGGAAAACCTGATAGTGATATGGTTGAGTTTTTACAGTACCTATGAGGAATTGAAACATCCACATATATCACCAATTGGCTATCTATGGTATGGGTTTTTACAGTACCTATGAGGAATTGAAACTACATATCTTCATTGTTTGTGATAATGTTATTGTCTAGTTTTTACAGTACCTATGAGGAATTGAAACTCCTATATATGGGGCAGCATAAGTATAGATATCTCGTGTTTTTACAGTACCTATGAGGAATTGAAACAATATTTACTTAAATGCTTATGCAGAAAACAGGGAAAGTTTTTACAGTACCTATGAGGAATTGAAACTAAATCCCGCTCCGATAGTACCTTTTAATGTTTCAAAGTTTTTACAGTACCTATGAGGAATTGAAACATGGATAAAGAAACATGGATGACAGCAGATAAAGCTAGTTTTTACAGTACCTATGAGGAATTGAAACAATACAACTTGACCGGTAGGTTTCTTTTGTTTCTCGTTTTTACAGTACCTATGAGGAATTGAAACGTATTTTAGTTTGGTTTGCCCAAGTATGGCTATTTTGTTTTTACAGTACCTATGAGGAATTGAAACATGTCTCATAATCAACATATTCATCTGCTGGTATGGTTTTTACAGTACCTATGAGGAATTGAAACTGCCAGAAAACATACCAGTTCCACCCATACTTACAATGTTTTTACAGTACCTATGAGGAATTGAAACTCAGCCATAGTCTCAACTGCTACCCCACCCTGAGAACGTTTTTACAGTACCTATGAGGAATTGAAACTTTTGGATATAAGTTTTAAAGTTGGGTCAATAACGTGTTTTTACAGTACCTATGAGGAATTGAAACGCTTTTTCACCAACCATTATGGTTCCTCTTTGAAGAGTTTTTACAGTACCTATGAGGAATTGAAACCTAATAGGAAAGTCTCCCAAGAACTCATAAGAATAATGTTTTTACAGTACCTATGAGGAATTGAAACCTGGATTCAATCCTTGTACTGCCATATCGAGGAGTGGTTTTTACAGTACCTATGAGGAATTGAAACAGTGAAAATATACCAAGGAAAATGAAAGACAAAATAAGTTTTTACAGTACCTATGAGGAATTGAAACTAATATAAATCTCTATTTGAATAATAGGGAATCAAAGTTTTTACAGTACCTATGAGGAATTGAAACCTATATCTACAAATATATTTCTCTCTGGTATAAAAAGAGTTTTTACAGTACCTATGAGGAATTGAAACACAGAAGTTCAGGTGAAAATGTAACGGGTTCTAGCGTGTTTTTACAGTACCTATGAGGAATTGAAACAGGCTATTAACTTTACCTTCAACTATAAATTTCCCCTGTTTTTACAGTACCTATGAGGAATTGAAACTTTGTTTATTGTTCTAATCTTTACAGGCTCTTTATCGGTTTTTACAGTACCTATGAGGAATTGAAACGTCATGCACCATACTGCTTCACCTTCGTAAGCTAATGGTTTTTACAGTACCTATGAGGAATTGAAACCCTCATTCGGTGTCATCATTCCTCTGTCTACAAACTGGTTTTTACAGTACCTATGAGGAATTGAAACTTGTCTAAAGTATCTATCACTACCCCATCAACTCCTCGTTTTTACAGTACCTATGAGGAATTGAAACTAAGAGTATGAGCAAAGTTATGCGATTCGTAAATATCGTTTTTACAGTACCTATGAGGAATTGAAACTATCAATCAGATATAGTAAGAGCATGCATAAGGCCAAGGTTTTTACAGTACCTATGAGGAATTGAAACAGTCTAGTGCCATATCTCTTACTGCTTCGCCAGCTAGTTTTTACAGTACCTATGAGGAATTGAAACTTCACAAGACGGGAACGAGGATTTGGGAATAAAATTGGTTTTTACAGTACCTATGAGGAATTGAAACGCGTAAAACCTGTAGCCACTTGGGTGTCAGAAGGGCAAGTTTTTACAGTACCTATGAGGAATTGAAACACGTCGTTGGCAAGAAGGTTCAGGAGTTCGTCTCCCGGTTTTTACAGTACCTATGAGGAATTGAAACCCGACTAAGGGTCAGCAAATAAGGCTGATTGTATCGTTTTTACAGTACCTATGAGGAATTGAAACGTGGTGGAAGCGGTACAAAGGAAGACCCTTATTTGGTTTTTACAGTACCTATGAGGAATTGAAACTAAAAAAATTAAAGGCTAGAAATTAATCTAGCCTATGTTTTTACAGTACCTATGAGGAATTGAAACCTACTAATGATTTTGGCATATCTTCAGCAGTCAAATGTTTTTACAGTACCTATGAGGAATTGAAACAACACTTGCAACAACAACAGCAACTACGGTATCTACGTTTTTACAGTACCTATGAGGAATTGAAACTACTACAATACAAAAATGGGAAATGGGCACATCTGAGTTTTTACAGTACCTATGAGGAATTGAAACTCCAGATCTACACATTCAGCTTGAAGTAAACAATAAGTTTTTACAGTACCTATGAGGAATTGAAACCTGCAGATAATATCTCATATATTTCATCGCCATGTTGTTTTTACAGTACCTATGAGGAATTGAAACACGAAGAGAACATAAGACAGGTAGCCATTGAAACAATGTTTTTACAGTACCTATGAGGAATTGAAACGAAAGCTATGTCCTCCACTTGCCCTACTTGGAACAGCGTTTTTACAGTACCTATGAGGAATTGAAACTTTTATACCCCGCTCAATCAATGGCAGTGTACAATGTGTTTTTACAGTACCTATGAGGAATTGAAACGACTAACAATATTATCTTTTCTGGTGTCAGATCTTTCGTTTTTACAGTACCTATGAGGAATTGAAACCTTTAAAGGAGGTGTAGACATGAAATTTTGTATTAGTTTTTACAGTACCTATGAGGAATTGAAACACTGATTTGATTGATGATGACGGAAAAGGCAAAAAAAAGTTTTTACAGTACCTATGAGGAATTGAAACTTCTTTTACTATAAGAAGAAGATGGGAATGTGTAGCTGTTTTTACAGTACCTATGAGGAATTGAAACACGCAATATTCATATTGATACCAAGCTCTTTTAAGGGTGTTTTTACAGTACCTATGAGGAATTGAAACTTATGTAGGCAACAGACCGACTCCAATGGCTATAGAGGTTTTTACAGTACCTATGAGGAATTGAAACATGGAAAGAGTTTGAAGGTTAGAAAAGACGGCAATCCGTTTTTACAGTACCTATGAGGAATTGAAACAAACCTCATCCGCCATTTTCTCCTTTGCATAAAAGCGTTTTTACAGTACCTATGAGGAATTGAAACTTTTTTGGACTCCTCAGCAGAACACAACCTCCCCCCGTTTTTACAGTACCTATGAGGAATTGAAACAAAGCAGAAAATAGACTGTATATATATTAACTTGATTGTTTTTACAGTACCTATGAGGAATTGAAACAAACTACTACAATCAGCCAATTCTTTGTAAGTAACTTGTTTTTACAGTACCTATGAGGAATTGAAACTAATATTACAACGCCTTTCTCTCTCTTTATCATAAAGTTTTTACAGTACCTATGAGGAATTGAAACGGGCCATTGGCATATAATCAGGGTTTCCTGAGACTTGGTTTTTACAGTACCTATGAGGAATTGAAACTCTATACATTGACAATTCTGTAATTGCTAATCTGTGGGTTTTTACAGTACCTATGAGGAATTGAAACTTTGAAAAATTTTTTATTTTTTCTTCGTCAAAATTTCGTTTTTACAGTACCTATGAGGAATTGAAACCTGTCAATAAACTTCATTTTTTCAAGCTTTTTAACCACGTTTTTACAGTACCTATGAGGAATTGAAACACCTCCAGCAAACCGTCAACCAAACCTCCAAGAGCGTGTTTTTACAGTACCTATGAGGAATTGAAACACGGGAAAGGAGGTATTTGTTTTTGGTTAGATATACGTTTTTACAGTACCTATGAGGAATTGAAACCTATGTATTGTGGAAGGCAAGGAGGGGGTAAAACTAGTTTTTACAGTACCTATGAGGAATTGAAACAAATTTTCTTCTCTATATCTTATTATTTTGTCTTTCAGTTTTTACAGTACCTATGAGGAATTGAAACTTCTTTCTGTGGTGGTGAAATAATTGAAATGACGGAGTTTTTACAGTACCTATGAGGAATTGAAACTAAACATAAATAAAAAGGACCGTCAATTACTATGACGGGTTTTTACAGTACCTATGAGGAATTGAAACGAAGTAGAAATCAATAGTGGCGGTGGTAGTGTATTTGGTTTTTACAGTACCTATGAGGAATTGAAACTCAATCAGCACATCCAAACGGCCACACCCCCGTAAGCTGTTTTTACAGTACCTATGAGGAATTGAAACTACTTTGACTTTTTGACCGGCTTTAGGATAAGACCCTGTTTTTACAGTACCTATGAGGAATTGAAACCTGTCTTTGGCGGGCGAGCCTTTTCCCGTATGTCTAGTTTTTACAGTACCTATGAGGAATTGAAACAACTATCTTTTTATTCGTGTTGAAAAATGAATATATCGTTTTTACAGTACCTATGAGGAATTGAAACTCCTCCATGTATCTGGATGAAATATCATCGCCAATATGTTTTTACAGTACCTATGAGGAATTGAAACTTCAGTTCTTTCTTCTTTCTGCCATGGCCATCTCAACCGTTTTTACAGTACCTATGAGGAATTGAAACATAACTCTGGATTTTCGTATATGTTCCCAATTACCTCGTTTTTACAGTACCTATGAGGAATTGAAACTGATCGACCATTGTAATCGTTCTTGGCTCCAATAAACGTTTTTACAGTACCTATGAGGAATTGAAACATGAATTGCTGGAGTTAGGGAAGACACTTCCTAATGGGTTTTTACAGTACCTATGAGGAATTGAAACCCTGCCGAAGATGGAAAAATCCATCTCTGCAAGTTTCGGTTTTTACAGTACCTATGAGGAATTGAAACAACAGACAGTGGGGCAAGAAAGAAATCACAGTCAGCGGGTTTTTACAGTACCTATGAGGAATTGAAACATTCACCCGGCTTTATATTATCTAACTTATCTATGCGTTTTTACAGTACCTATGAGGAATTGAAACCCCTGTCAACACTTTTTTTTAAATTTTTTTAAATCTTTGTTTTTACAGTACCTATGAGGAATTGAAACTTGTATAGAATACTTCTTCTAGCATGTCATAGAAGGATAGTTTTTACAGTACCTATGAGGAATTGAAACATAAATGCTGCACTATTGAAAAATGCCATACTACTCAGTTTTTACAGTACCTATGAGGAATTGAAACAGCATGTTGTATGAATGTTGCAAGCGTTCGGCATCAGGTTTTTACAGTACCTATGAGGAATTGAAACTATCAATAAAATACATAAGATAAAAGAACAATTAAAGGTTTTTACAGTACCTATGAGGAATTGAAACTAATGCCTTTCTGTTATTTTAACCTGGTTTAACAGCGTTTTTACAGTACCTATGAGGAATTGAAACTTCCCTAATTGGTTTTGCAACCCTACCAAACACTTGGGTTTTTACAGTACCTATGAGGAATTGAAACTGACAAAGCAGTAGAACAGGATCTAGAAGGTTTACAGTTTTTACAGTACCTATGAGGAATTGAAACCGCGATGTGTAAAATGTACGTCTAACTTCTGTGCCAAGTTTTTACAGTACCTATGAGGAATTGAAACTGTGGCATGCTGCGTATAAACAATGCTTGTTCTTAGTTTTTACAGTACCTATGAGGAATTGAAACTAATCTAAAAAGATTATAACACAAAACATATTTTCGTGCGTTTTTACAGTACCTATGAGGAATTGAAACCTGTATCAGGACATATTTGTATTTCTAGTACGTCACATAGTTTTTACAGTACCTATGAGGAATTGAAACGGTATTGACGCAGGAAGCAAACATATAGGTATGGCGGTTTTTACAGTACCTATGAGGAATTGAAACGTCCGTTGCTTGAATCAGTAAGCACATTATTAGAAGCTTGTTTTTACAGTACCTATGAGGAATTGAAACAGCTCAAATTTTGTAGGAATGGCATTCCCGATTGTGTAGTTTTTACAGTACCTATGAGGAATTGAAACGAGTTGGGTCAACAACACTTTTCCACAAGTCTCCGTGTTTTTACAGTACCTATGAGGAATTGAAACCAGGAACTAGGTCATTCACCATCCAATTTTTTATAGGCGTTTTTACAGTACCTATGAGGAATTGAAACTCAAAATCCTTATGTTTGATCGCTATACGAGCATCCAAGTTTTTACAGTACCTATGAGGAATTGAAACATGCTAATTGGGTTGCTGCTTTTTCTTGTAACATTTGGTTTTTACAGTACCTATGAGGAATTGAAACAAGGAACACCTATTCCTGAAAAGTTCATGAATGCAGAGTTTTTACAGTACCTATGAGGAATTGAAACACCATTGTATTACCGAGGGTATCTTTTATAGAATCCTGTTTTTACAGTACCTATGAGGAATTGAAACGCGTCCTGTGGCATTTCTTTTAATTGTTTTATCACTTGTTTTTACAGTACCTATGAGGAATTGAAACACCACTGGAATTTCTTCAAAGAGATTTTTTAGTGCCAGTTTTTACAGTACCTATGAGGAATTGAAACGTTGTTCTCTCAAACCGTTTATATACTCCTGTAGATCGTTTTTACAGTACCTATGAGGAATTGAAACACGTACTCTAATAAGGAAAAACGTAAGAAAAAAAATTGTTTTTACAGTACCTATGAGGAATTGAAACAATAATCTAATACCTGCAATTCATATTCATTCATAATGTTTTTACAGTACCTATGAGGAATTGAAACTTACAAGCCACACGGCATAAAAAAGCCTAAAAGTATGTTTTTACAGTACCTATGAGGAATTGAAACTATAGGCTAATATCGGTGTAATAACATTCATCGGCGTTTTTACAGTACCTATGAGGAATTGAAACTCTTCACCATGTAAAGATTCCGTCTTCCTCGTATAAGGTTTTTACAGTACCTATGAGGAATTGAAACATAGTTGAATAACCCTTCTCTGAAGGAGATGCAAGAGGTTTTTACAGTACCTATGAGGAATTGAAACTTTATAGTAGTATTGTATCACACAACCTAGAAAATTGTTTTTACAGTACCTATGAGGAATTGAAACATGAGTATGGTAACCTTCTTAAAATGATTTATATAAGTTTTTACAGTACCTATGAGGAATTGAAACAAGTATGTTAAGGTATTCAGAAGGTAGGTATATTAGGTTTTTACAGTACCTATGAGGAATTGAAACACTATATCTATATAAAGTATAACCAATATATCTTTTTGGTTTTTACAGTACCTATGAGGAATTGAAACTCAATAAATGCTTCTGGGTTTGCGCCGGCAAGAACAAGAGTTTTTACAGTACCTATGAGGAATTGAAACTAGTCTTTCTGTTATAACCTCTATTTTAATAATTTTGTTTTTACAGTACCTATGAGGAATTGAAACGGTAAGAAAGGCAGCCAAGGATTTGGGCAAGTGAAAAGTTTTTACAGTACCTATGAGGAATTGAAACGAGCAACTGCATAAAGTACATCTTTCATATTTTCACCAGTTTTTACAGTACCTATGAGGAATTGAAACGCATAAATATTAAAAATACAATAAATACGAAAGTAAGTTTTTACAGTACCTATGAGGAATTGAAACCTGGCCATTGGAATACCACGAACTACTTGTATATGCGTTTTTACAGTACCTATGAGGAATTGAAACAGAGAAGTGAATGGAAGTGAGTGGTGGAGTGGGTTAGTTTTTACAGTACCTATGAGGAATTGAAACTCTGCACACACCATCTATGAATCTCTGCTCACAGTACAGTTTTTACAGTACCTATGAGGAATTGAAACTGTTGAGAAGGGAGGGGGAAGTAAACTAATGTCGATTGTTTTTACAGTACCTATGAGGAATTGAAACATAAGGAGGTTGTTAAAATGAAAAAATTTCTAACAAAGTTTTTACAGTACCTATGAGGAATTGAAACTAGAAAAAACTGGAATACAATTTGACACGCATGGAATGTTTTTACAGTACCTATGAGGAATTGAAACGACCATTTAGTAAACCTCCTACAATACCTCCTACTATTGTTTTTACAGTACCTATGAGGAATTGAAACTAGAAATGGTAGAACAGGTATATTCCCTTATTCTGACAGTTTTTACAGTACCTATGAGGAATTGAAACTATTATATGGTAGATACACAAGCGTTAAACTTGCAAGGTTTTTACAGTACCTATGAGGAATTGAAACAAAGCGGCTGTACAAGCTCTAAAAGGATATGAAGGAGGTTTTTACAGTACCTATGAGGAATTGAAACAACTACTTTCAAATTAATCAAATTAAAGGAGGAATAAGTTTTTACAGTACCTATGAGGAATTGAAACGTTTACTTCCCCCCCTCCTTTTCAACGTAATAGTCGTTTTTACAGTACCTATGAGGAATTGAAACTGCCACTTCTCAACCTCGTATTCATCCGCATCCGGAGTTTTTACAGTACCTATGAGGAATTGAAACTATCATTGGCGCAGTGGAGCGTCAAGAAAGGGAGTGGGTTTTTACAGTACCTATGAGGAATTGAAACTAGCCTACCTCTTTTATACCTATAATCTACATCAGAGTTTTTACAGTACCTATGAGGAATTGAAACTCAAGTAAAATAGCAAACTTTCTTCCTCCAACTTCTGGTTTTTACAGTACCTATGAGGAATTGAAACTAACTAATCTGCCCGGCATACTGCACATAGTTTCCGCCGGTTTTTACAGTACCTATGAGGAATTGAAACAAATATCTTTTGTTTTCTTGTAATATCTCAATATTTTGTTTTTACAGTACCTATGAGGAATTGAAACACGCAATACTCAGGAATAAAGCAATACTCAGGAATAGGTTTTTACAGTACCTATGAGGAATTGAAACCTGCAAGCGACATAAATAAAAAAATCGAAATGGTAGAGTTTTTACAGTACCTATGAGGAATTGAAACTTCGCCTTCCCACTCCTCCCTAGTAGTGCAAAAATCACGTTTTTACAGTACCTATGAGGAATTGAAACAGCCCTATACATATGACAAGGAGCAGGAATAAATTGTTTTTACAGTACCTATGAGGAATTGAAACCACGGTATCTACAAACCCCAAGAAAGTTTCTAAATCAGTTTTTACAGTACCTATGAGGAATTGAAACTTTGTTATTGCCGGGGAGCTCCGGCTGTCTCTTTATTGTTTTTACAGTACCTATGAGGAATTGAAACGCGCATAAATCCGCACCCATTTCCTTCATGGGCTGGTTTTTACAGTACCTATGAGGAATTGAAACTACGATTCGTAAATATCCCACACTTCATCTTTTTTAAGTTTTTACAGTACCTATGAGGAATTGAAACGGTTGACTCAGATTCTTATTCCTGAGTTCATCTGCTTGTTTTTACAGTACCTATGAGGAATTGAAACGTGAAATAATATCTTCAACAATTACAGGTGGATTGATGTTTTTACAGTACCTATGAGGAATTGAAACGACCTGAAAATAACAGATCCGAAAGCCGACGCAAACGTTTTTACAGTACCTATGAGGAATTGAAACATGATATAAAGAATCTTGTAGATGGTGCTTTAGTTCGTTTTTACAGTACCTATGAGGAATTGAAACATTGTTTTTTCGATCCATTCTACTAGACCTAGCTCGTTTTTACAGTACCTATGAGGAATTGAAACTAACACAATTCACCTTTTTTGTTGCGAATTTCACGAGTTTTTACAGTACCTATGAGGAATTGAAACTAAACCATATTAAGAAGGTTGCCATTTTCATCACAGTTTTTACAGTACCTATGAGGAATTGAAACGCCGCTTTCCTGAGAGTTGACTCTCCCAGATTCCACCTCGTTTTTACAGTACCTATGAGGAATTGAAACTTATTCCTTCTAGCACTGTATGATCTGCATCTGCCCAAGTTTTTACAGTACCTATGAGGAATTGAAACGTGAACGTGTTGGAAATATAGCAATAAAGCAGGATTGGTTTTTACAGTACCTATGAGGAATTGAAACAACCGATATGGCTATGCCCACTCATGCTTGAAGTCCAGTTTTTACAGTACCTATGAGGAATTGAAACGGGCATACCTTTGTCATCCTGCCACCCTCACCTGCGTTTTTACAGTACCTATGAGGAATTGAAACATAGTGAAATGTCCATCGACTGTTCTGGGCTTGTCTGGTTTTTACAGTACCTATGAGGAATTGAAACTAAGACTAAATATGAATGAATACATGATAAGGGAAACGTTTTTACAGTACCTATGAGGAATTGAAACCCGAACCTACAATTTTCTTTACTTCTGAAAATTTCGTTTTTACAGTACCTATGAGGAATTGAAACACCTCATAAAAACTCTTAATCTCTTTTGCCTCTGTATGTGTTTTTACAGTACCTATGAGGAATTGAAACGATATAAAGGGCAATAACAGAATAAACAATTTATTTCCTGTTTTTACAGTACCTATGAGGAATTGAAACTCACTTACATCAGCTCCAATTCTGTAGAGTAAATAGAGTTTTTACAGTACCTATGAGGAATTGAAACAATGGAGGTTGTTAAAATGGGTGTAGCATTTATAAAGTTTTTACAGTACCTATGAGGAATTGAAACGAGAGAGGGAGTACGAAGTACATTTCGATTCAAGTAGTTTTTACAGTACCTATGAGGAATTGAAACCTGAAAATCATTTTCTATCATCTGCACGATTATTGCGTTTTTACAGTACCTATGAGGAATTGAAACTCATTTGGGAAAGAAAATCAAGGTCCTGGTGGAGTTAGTTTTTACAGTACCTATGAGGAATTGAAACTTGCTCTGCCAAGCAGCACCTTTATTTCGGTACTCAGTTTTTACAGTACCTATGAGGAATTGAAACTATTGCACACCACTAAATGTACCGTTTGGATTTACAACAGGTTTTTACAGTACCTATGAGGAATTGAAACTTCCCTGAAGCCTGACTTCTACATTTGCATCATCGTGTTTTTACAGTACCTATGAGGAATTGAAACCGTTCAACCACGTCTTTCCAATGCCTAATTTTATTAGTTTTTACAGTACCTATGAGGAATTGAAACTTCCTTTTTTTCTTCTATTTCCAATTTAAAAGAACGTTTTTACAGTACCTATGAGGAATTGAAACGCTATCCAAGGAGCACCTAAAGGTTCTGGAATCCTTGGTTTTTACAGTACCTATGAGGAATTGAAACTCAAAACTAGTGTTTGTCGCACGTTTTGAAGGTGCGCGTTTTTACAGTACCTATGAGGAATTGAAACATTTATAGCCTTTAGATACTTGTAAATAACTTCTGTGTTTTTACAGTACCTATGAGGAATTGAAACTTCTTCCTCTTCTTCCTTCTTCTAATTTTACTTCTATGTTTTTACAGTACCTATGAGGAATTGAAACGCGGGGTACTTGATGGAATAATGGAATTACTCCCTGGTTTTTACAGTACCTATGAGGAATTGAAACTAGTGGAAGGTTTAACAAAATATCTTAAAAAAGAAATGTTTTTACAGTACCTATGAGGAATTGAAACATTGATGAGGTTTACTCAAGTTATAAATGTTCTAAAGTTTTTACAGTACCTATGAGGAATTGAAACATTTTTTTGGGGGGGACCCGTTGACATTAGGTGAAGCGTTTTTACAGTACCTATGAGGAATTGAAACTTTACCCCACTATTTGCCCCACTGACTTTTTTCAAAGTTTTTACAGTACCTATGAGGAATTGAAACTAAGAGAAGAAACATTGCAGTTAGTACTAGAAGTAAGGTTTTTACAGTACCTATGAGGAATTGAAACAATCCTTCAGGGAGGGAGGTACTCCCCTCAGGGAGCCGTTTTTACAGTACCTATGAGGAATTGAAACACAATAATCATCGAGGACATTTTACCTCCTTTTATTGAGTTTTTACAGTACCTATGAGGAATTGAAACCTCCTATAATCGTCAATATTCCTTGTTTCATAAAACGTTTTTACAGTACCTATGAGGAATTGAAACTCGCGCATCTGATTGTTCGATAATCATAGGATACCCGTTTTTACAGTACCTATGAGGAATTGAAACCTTTAGTAGTCCAGTTATAATCTTTGTAAGTAATCTTGTTTTTACAGTACCTATGAGGAATTGAAACAAGAAACAGCCATAGTGACCATAACCTTTTTTTTGTACGTTTTTACAGTACCTATGAGGAATTGAAACCAGTAAAGAATAACAGCTATAATTGATTATAACAGCGTTTTTACAGTACCTATGAGGAATTGAAACAAGCATGGCATAAAGAAAAAAAATGCTGGATAAGTATGTTTTTACAGTACCTATGAGGAATTGAAACATATGCCATTTGTGTTTTATTGCAACTGCATAGTTCAGTTTTTACAGTACCTATGAGGAATTGAAACCAGTTTTTCTATGTCCGTACCGCTCTGACTCAGAATGGTTTTTACAGTACCTATGAGGAATTGAAACAAATGAAGGAGGGTAAATAATTGGCAGATTGGAAAATTGGGTTTTTACAGTACCTATGAGGAATTGAAACCGCAGATATTACAGGCTGTCCTACCCCCGCTAATTGAGTTTTTACAGTACCTATGAGGAATTGAAACCTCCATTGCACTCCTTTCTGACATTTTGTCGAATAAGTTTTTACAGTACCTATGAGGAATTGAAACTCGCCTTCTCTTTTTATGTTGTTCTGCCCGAAAACACGTTTTTACAGTACCTATGAGGAATTGAAACAAAGTGTTGGCTTTGGTGTTCCGGGTATAATTCCATGTTTTTACAGTACCTATGAGGAATTGAAACAACCAAGAGTATTATCAAAAAATTTTGCTTTTGTTTGTTTTTACAGTACCTATGAGGAATTGAAACTGATATGACTGTTGTGGTTCTCTACTCCGGCGCCTTGTTTTTACAGTACCTATGAGGAATTGAAACGTTAAAGTAGGCACAGAACCAACAGAGCATAGCATTGTTTTTACAGTACCTATGAGGAATTGAAACAAGGATGTCTGAATGTAACTGACATTGTAAGAATTGAGTTTTTACAGTACCTATGAGGAATTGAAACACCTGTTTGACGATTTCGATATCGACTACAATGCTCGTTTTTACAGTACCTATGAGGAATTGAAACTGAACAAAAAATTGAAAACCACGTGGTTTTTTCTTTGTTTTTACAGTACCTATGAGGAATTGAAACCCCTTTATATTGTGGTATTTTGAAAAATCCCCTATAGTTTTTACAGTACCTATGAGGAATTGAAACTAGAACACACGTTCACCGCCATCAATCATCTGCACTGTTTTTACAGTACCTATGAGGAATTGAAACTTTATCACGGCAGTTAATCTTTTTAACATTTTTTCGGTTTTTACAGTACCTATGAGGAATTGAAACACATTTTTATCTACCTCCAACTTTTAATTTTTAATTGTTTTTACAGTACCTATGAGGAATTGAAACTTCAATCCTAATACAATTCCTGTACCTATCATTTTAGTTTTTACAGTACCTATGAGGAATTGAAACAGTTTGAGGAAATAGATGCAACTGATATTCCCTCAGGTTTTTACAGTACCTATGAGGAATTGAAACACCCGTGGCTTTTTTAATACAACTCCAAAGGCTACTGTTTTTACAGTACCTATGAGGAATTGAAACAGTTCTTCCCCACGAAGAACACCTGAACCTAAAGCCTGTTTTTACAGTACCTATGAGGAATTGAAACTATATCTGCCATATAATACAAGTCCTGCTGGTAATAATGTTTTTACAGTACCTATGAGGAATTGAAACTAGTCCTGTGGTTTTTCAGGAAGTTTCCAAGGCAAGTTTTTACAGTACCTATGAGGAATTGAAACCGCCGTCAGCAACTTTGTCGGATAACAACACAGGGAAGGTTTTTACAGTACCTATGAGGAATTGAAACTATAGTGGATAGCAATGTTAGAAGTTACGATTTTAATGTTTTTACAGTACCTATGAGGAATTGAAACATGACGGAATATTTAAGGCGCTAGCCTCTGATGCTGGTTTTTACAGTACCTATGAGGAATTGAAACTGAACTGCACCAGGTCAACATTTTCAGCCTCCTGTGGGGTTTTTACAGTACCTATGAGGAATTGAAACCAGAAAATCGAAGGGCATAAAATTCCCAAGTGAAGAGTTTTTACAGTACCTATGAGGAATTGAAACTGAAAACACTGGAAGGAATATTTGGTAATGAAGCAAGTTTTTACAGTACCTATGAGGAATTGAAACAACAACAGTTTGAAATTTTATTCCAACTTCATCCCGCGTTTTTACAGTACCTATGAGGAATTGAAACCTATTTTACTTGACGATGAGACCATGACTGCATACGAGTTTTTACAGTACCTATGAGGAATTGAAACTTGTGACATAATAAATAGTTTTAATTTGTTACCAAGTTTTTACAGTACCTATGAGGAATTGAAACTCTTCCCTCTAGTGTATAGGGTAGTTTTTTCTTTCTCGTTTTTACAGTACCTATGAGGAATTGAAACCGGCCCTTCATGAAACTGCTGGCCTCTGCTTTTCTGGTTTTTACAGTACCTATGAGGAATTGAAACATACCTGCCAACTTCTCAGCTCCCTGCTTCTTGGTTTGTTTTTACAGTACCTATGAGGAATTGAAACTGTCACTATAGCATATATGTCACAAATATGTCACAAAGTTTTTACAGTACCTATGAGGAATTGAAACCCTTGCCATTGGAAGCATTGCTGTGCTCACTGATGAGTTTTTACAGTACCTATGAGGAATTGAAACGTCTTTGTGAACACTTCGCAGAGGTAGATGCCTCTCTGTTTTTACAGTACCTATGAGGAATTGAAACTAGCATAAAAGCAAATGCTGATGCCATGGCTGCAAAATGTTTTTACAGTACCTATGAGGAATTGAAACTCATTTTAAAAAGGAGAGTGTTAAAGTTGTATATTAGTTTTTACAGTACCTATGAGGAATTGAAACTCCTGTAACGATAGGGGTCGGCTTTTCTTCCAGCACAGTTTTTACAGTACCTATGAGGAATTGAAACTCCCAATTCCATTTGCTGCATTGGTCAACTTAATATTGTTTTTACAGTACCTATGAGGAATTGAAACCTAGATGTCAGGTAGAAAGAAAACAAATAGACAATATGTTTTTACTGTTGTTGTCAATAATAATTGGTTCTTTCCATAGTTAGTTGAATAACCTCATTTTTTCAAGCTGGAGAATTTTGGTTTTTAATGTTTCAAAACTACAACGGCCATACATAATTCGTTTTATTACCTTTAGTTTATTAATACA
>Ga0208938_1000103_pt1 | contig 88255 bp, 76 predicted proteins | sample AD_UKC125_MetaG_FD_184434 | JGI IMG/M metagenome (GOLD analysis project Ga0208938, IMG submission 184434) | Active sludge microbial communities of municipal wastewater-treating anaerobic digesters from USA - AD_UKC125_MetaG (SPAdes) (version 2) | ecosystem: Engineered > Bioreactor > Anaerobic >... | reverse complement strand
GTTGCTGCAAAAGGCGAGCCAATTCATGGAATTTCTCAGCAAAACACCTGAACGGGGTATGGCTTATTTCAATCATTCGGCTGTCCAGTATGCCGCAAGTCAGACTATTTGATTGCCGGGTTAATAAGACTGGTACGAAAACTGGTGCGGCCTCACAGATCAAGTCCGAACTTCTACACGTCATTCGAGCTTGATCGCGCGCGCCGGCAGCCAGTCGGCGAGCTGTTGCCAGTTCAGGTGTTGTTCGACGGCGTCGGCGAGCCGGTCGAGGTCTTGTTCCCGTCTTTGCGCCGCGTCGAAAAGAATGCCTGGACGGTGTCCGGCCCAGGTCAGCAGGGCGGCGAGCGCCGTCGGCGAGTCGAACAGTCCGTGGCAATACGTCGCCAGGATCTGTCCGTCCGCCGAGACGGCGCCGTCCGGCTGACCGGCGAGTTCCAGGGCCGGTGACGTCAGCGCCGGGCCGGTGGTGACGCCCATGTGGATTCGGTAACCGGACACGGTCGCCCGACCCGGCAGTTGCAGTTTGCCGCTGACGTTTTGCAGGGTTTTTTCCGTTCCCAGGCGCGTTTCGTAATCCAGCCAGCCCAGGCCCGGCAGGCTGGCCGGCGAGCCTTCCAGACCCAGCGGATCGTGCAGCTGGCGACCGAGCATCTGCAAGCCGCCGCAGATGCCGATCACCTTGCCGCCGTAGCGCAGGTGGCGTTGGATCGCCGCTTCCCAGCCGTGCGCGCGCAGCCAGGTCAGATCGGCTTGCACGGCCTTCGAGCCTGGCAGCACGATTAGGTCGCAGGCGGGCGGCGTTTCGTTGGGTCCGACGAAGCGGAAATCGACCTCCGGGTGGTAGCGCAAAGGATCGAGGTCGTTGTGATTGGCGATGCGCGGATACACCGGCGCGACGACACGCAGGCGGGTACTGGTCTTGCTTTCCACTTCGCGCGGCAGCGCGTCCTCGGCATCGAGGTACAGACCGTGCAGATACGGCAACACGCCGAGCACCGGTTTGCCGGTACGCTGTTCGAGCCAGCGCAGGCCGCTTTCGAGCAAGCCGATGTCGCCACGGAATCGGTTGATTACAAAGCCCTTGACGCGTGCCTGTTCGCTTGGCGACAGCAGATCCAGCGTGCCGCAAAAGTGGGCGAACACGCCGCCGCGATCAATGTCGGCGATCAGGATCACCGGGCAGTCGACGGCTTCGGCAAATCCCATGTTGGCGATGTCGCGGTCGCGCAGATTGATTTCGGCCGGGCTGCCGGCGCCTTCGACGAGCAGGCACTCGTACGCCGCGCACAGGCGCCGCCAGGAGTCGAGCACCGCCGTCATCGCCCGCGGCTTGTAGGCGTGATAGTCGCTGGCCTCGAGGTCGCGCAGGACCTTGCCGTGAATGATCACCTGTGCGCGCTGGTCGGTGGCCGGTTTCAGCAACACCGGGTTGAAATCGGAATGCGGCGGCACGCCGGCGGCAAGCGCTTGTAGGGCCTGTGCGCGGCCGATCTCGCCGCCGTCGACGGTGACCGCCGAATTGAGCGCCATGTTCTGCGGTTTGAACGGCGCGACGCGGACGCCGTGGCGTCGCAGGACGCGGCACAGGCCGGCGACCAACAGGCTTTTGCCGGCGTCGGAGGTGCAGCCTTGGACCATCAAGCTGGGGGTGCGTTGTGCGTTCATCGTAGAATCCGGGTTTGCCCACCCGGATTGTCGCATGCGCCCGCCTTATTCTTCAGCGTCCTTCTCCGCGTATTTTGCGGCACGTCTCGCGGTCGTTGCCGCGTGTCTCCTCCTGGCGTCGCCGAGCGGCGCGGCGCCGGCGGCGGTCAGCGTGGTCGACGACGCCGGCACGACGTTGCGCCTGGCGCAGCCGGCAAGACGCATCGTCAGCCTGGCGCCGCATCTGACCGAAACGCTGTTCGCCGCCGGTGCCGGCGAACGCATCGTCGGCACCGTCGATTTCAGCAATTACCCGCCGGCCGCCACCCGGATCGCGCGCGTCGGCGCCTATTCGCGGGTCGATCTGGAGCGTGTCGCCGCGTTGCGCCCCGATCTGATCATCGCCTGGCAAAGCGGCAACGCCACCGCCAATCTCGACCGTCTGCGCGCGCTCGGTCTGCCGGTTTATTTGTCGCAACCGAACAAAATCGAGGGCATCGCCAGCGAGATCGAGCGCTTTGGCGCTCTTGCCGGCAGCGCCGCCGTTGCGCAGGGCGCCGCCGACGCCTTTCGTCGTCGTCTGGCTGGCTTGCGGCAACGTTACAGCGCCCGTCCGCCGGTGCGGACCTTCTATCAAATCTGGAAACAACCGCTGATGACCGTCGGCGGACCGCAGATCATTTCGCATGTGATCGAATTGTGCGGCGGTGAAAATGTCTTCGCCAGACTCGACGGGATGGCGCCGACGGTTGGTGTCGAAGCCGTGATCGCCGCCGATCCGGAGGCCGTCGTCGCCAGCGGCATGGATGCGTCGCGCCCCGAATGGCTGGACGACTGGCGACGTTGGCGGACGATGACCGCCGTGGTGCGCGACAACCTGTTCTTCGTGCCGCCCGATCTGTTACAGCGCCACACGCCGCGCCTGCTCGACGGTGCCGAGATGCTGTGCCGGCACCTGGAAACGGCGCGTGCCCGCCGGCCAGTGAAATGAGTGCTTGTTGGCGGCGGTGGCCGGGATTGCCGGCCGGATGTGCGCCTGGGCGTGCGCTAAATCCGCCGCTCCAGCCATTCGGCGGTTCTTTCCGCCGCGGCTTGCCAGTGGGCGTCGAGCATCAGCGTATGTCCGGCGCGAGGCACCACCGCCACCTCCGCTTGCCAGCGCGCGGCACTGAAACCGAGCAGTTCGGGCGGAAAAAGCGCGTCCGCCTCGCCGCCGACGATCAGTACCGGCAATTTCGGACGTCGGCCACCGATGCGCATCGCCAATAGCGTCAGGTCAAGAAGCGCTCGCCGGGATTCGGCCTGGAACAGGGGGCCGAAGCGAATCAGATCGGCCGTGCGAGTTTCCGGCGAGTAGTACACCTCGCGCATCGTCGCCAGCGTTTCCTCGGTGTATTGGCCCCGAGTGGCACGCGATTGCTCGATGAAAAAATTCGGATCGCTGAACGCCAGTTTCATGGTCGTGCCGAGAATGCCGGTCGGCGGCACCGGCGCCATCAAGATCGCGGCATGGGCCGGGTGGCGCTCGAGAAAGCGCTCGACCACCACCGTGCCCATCGAGTGGCCGATGACCACCGCCGGTCTGGGCAGCGCCTCGGTCACCTGCGCCAGATCGTCGGCGTAGTCGTTGAGGCCAAAGCTGTCGAGCCGTTCGCGGCCGTCGCTCTGACCATGGCCCGAGAGATCTAGCGCGTGGCAATCGAAGCCGCGGGCGCTGAACCAGGGCAGGAAATACGCGTCCCAGCACGCCGCGGTAGCGTATCCGCCGTGCACGAAAACCAGCGGCGGGAAACGCGTGGTCGTGTCGAGCGAGGGGCGGTGCAGGGTGCGGATTTGTCGTGGCTTCATGATTCCTGGCGGGGTGAGTGGCAGTCCAAGCGGCCCGATCGCAAGACAAATGCCGCTACCCTCTAGAATATCATCGGGGCAGGCACTTGCTAAGGCCGAAGATATTGATCATCGACAGGTGTTCGCGTAATTTTCCGTTTCCCGGATTACCGGCGGTATCCGCGCTTCAGCAACGGGTCTACGATAGTAGTTGTTGTCAGCGGAAGTTGTTCATGACGTCCCCGTCGCGCATTCTCGTTTGTCTCGCTTCCCAACAAATCATGCAAAATGCCTTGCCGGCCTTGCGTTTGCGGCCGGAAAGGGTGGTGATCGCCGCCAGCGATACCGACCCGGCGCGGCGGGGGGCCGCGCAAGTGGCCAGCGTGCTGGTCGAGGCCGGGTGGCCCGCGGAAAATGTGTCCATCGTCGAACATCTGCCGGATCACGACCTCGGCAGCGTTGGCCGCTACGCTCGCGAGCTGGCGCAGGAACTGCGCGACAAGCATCCGGGAATGCCCATCGATTTCAATGCCAGCAGTGGCACCAAGGTGATGTCGCTGGGTTTTCTCGGCGCGTTTGCCGGTCTCGGAGACGCTTGGTACTGCGATACCCGCTACGGCATGCTGGAGCATCTCGGCGGCGGTCCGCCGCTGCCTCTGGCGCCCGACATGCTCAAGCTGGCCGATTTGTTGCAGATGCAGGGCTACCGGGTGGTCGCCGATCCCACCTGGGACCCGGAATTCGCGCGCACGGCGGTTTCGCGGGCGGCGCTCACCGAACGTCTCGCGCGTGAGGCGTCGCATCTCAACGGTTTCTTCGGTTACGTCAATCGCCTGACGCGCGAAGCCTTGCCGCAAACGCGCACCGATGGCTTTGTCTTGCGCCCGTTCCGCGCGGCTGTCGTCTCCGGCCGCCCGCTCTTCGACTACAACCACGATCTTGCCCATGCCTTCGAGGCGGCGGGCTTGTGGACCTGGGATGGCGACTGCTTGTTCACCTTCACCGACGAAGCGGCGGCGGCCTATGTCGGCGGTGGCTGGCTGGAGGAATGGGCCTGGTTGAACCTGGCGGGACTGGAAGCCGACGGCTTGTTGCCGGATCGCCATTGGGGAACCAATGTGCGCATCGATGCCGGGCATGGTGGCCAGGACGAGGTGGCGGCCAACGAACTCGACGCCGTGGTGGTCTGGCGCAATCAGTTGTTGGTGCTCGAATGCAAGACCGGTGTCCAGATCAGCACCGAGGGCGGCAGCCAGACCATTCTCAATCGTCTGGACAGTCTGCGCCGGCACGTGGGAGGCGCCATGGGCGAGACCTGGCTGCTCACCGCCCGGCGCCTGCAACCGACGACCGGCAACGCGGCCCGCGAACGCGCGCGCGCCTATCGTATTCGCTTGATCGAACCCGAGCAACTGATCGATCTGCGCGAGGAAATCGTCACCTGGATGAACCCCGCCAGGGCGCAGCCTTACGTGATCGAGCGGCGCGGCGGCTGATGCGCTTTCCGAGGGCTTTCGCCGAGTCGCGCGACGAGACGGCCGAGGCAATGGGCGAAAGGATCTGCTATTGCGACTTACATCCGCTCAACTTCATTGGCTGAAATCATTAATTCGAATTCGAGCGGCGGGCGTGGATGACAAAATCGTTACCTGTTTGTTGACGGAGAACGGGGAAAACCCGTCTGTTTCCAGGAGGGTTTCCACCCGTGCGGCGACTTTGGCGGTGCCTGGGGGAGAAAAACGTCAAGCTACCCCATGTGCGCCCAGCATCGGTGCGATGTGCCGTGAGTCGCTCGAACCCGACCCGCGGCACGGCGTGACCTTGTCCAACCGGGTCTGGCACGATAATTGGAGAATGGTGAGCGTCTTGTGGATAGACCGCAAGGCGCCGACCGGTATGCCGGGTGGTGTAGAGGCGTTCAAATTTAGGTGCTTGCCCGATTAGGCCAATTCCACGACCCACAAATGCAACTGACTGGGTTGTGGGAATGCTCTTGGAATTGCCGATAAAGAGAATGGAAGTTCTGGTGCCTCGGCGAGTGGTGTATCCATGAGATTTTTTGCCCGGCTCGTTTCAATCGCGAGTTTCAGGTAACGGCGAAGAAGCAAGATGGACGGGAATTGTTTTTTCTCCTCCAACCATTCAAGTGCGTCACGGGCACACTTTGAGCTATTGCATGATCGGCAGGCCCAGACGAGATTATCACCGGTGTTTTCTCCGCCTCGTTTTGTGGGGATAAGAGGGTCAACGGACAAGCGGTTGCGACTTCCACGGTAGCAGCAGGCTTGCGGAAGCACCATCTTCAAGCGTTCGTCGTCAGCGAGCGGAGCAATGCTCATGGTTTGTTTATTCAACCCTGCGTAAAGACGAGAACGAACCATGAACTGCGCGCGCCCGTACTTTTCGGCTTTCATGGTAACAGCCGAATGTGCCATCGCAAGGTTCGCGTACGACCATTGCAGCAATTCGCCGATGGTTTCGATTTCCATGCGCGATTCCATATGGATGGCATTTTCCCGACGTTGAAGGCGAACGGGTCGGGCACGGGCGGACATGGCGGTGAATAACCCTCGTCGGAATGAAACAGCGCAAGGGCGACGATCAGGGCGATTGTAAGCCGGACTTCGTGGAAACAAAACAGATGGCATGCCTGTCCCGCGACGACCTGCCGGTCCAGCCGCGTCAGTCTGGCTTGTTTCGACAGCGGCGTACCGCCGTCAGGATGCCGCGCAGGATCTCGATCGGCGGCGGCGGACAGCCGGGGACGGCGACATCGACGGGGATGACGTTGGCCACGCGGCCGCGACTGGCGTAGTTTTCACCGAATAGTCCGCCGTTGCAGCCGCAGTCGCCGACGGCGACCACCAGCTTGGGTGCCGGCGTGGCGTCGTAGGTGCGGCGCAGGGCTTGCGCCATGTTGCGCGAGACCGGGCCGGTGACCAGCAGCATGTCGGCGTGGCGGGGGCTGGCGACGAATTTGATGCCCAGGCCTTCGATGTTGTAGTAGGGGTTGTTCAGGGCGTTGATTTCGAGTTCGCAGGCGTTGCAGGAACCGGCGTCGACCTCGCGAATGCTCAGTGCCCGACCAAGGATGGCCAGCAGTTGCCGTTGAATCCGCTCGCTTTCGATGCGCGGGGCGTCGTCGCAGGAAGGCGCCGCTTCGCTGCGGAACCCCAGGCGTGCGATCTGTTTGACGGTGCGCCACATCAGAGGTCGTGTCCCGCGTAACTGAGGTTGAAGGATTTGTTGATCAGTGGAAAGTCGGGGACGATGTTGCCGATCACCGCGTGTTCGAGCACCGGCCAGTTCTGCCACGAGGGGTCGTGGCAGTGGCAGCGACGGATGCTGTTGGCGCCGTTTTCGCCGTCCCATTCCAGCGCCACGAAGATTTCGCCGCGCCAGCCTTCGATGCGGCCGGCGCCGAAGGCGCTCTTGCCGGGCAGGTGGATCTGGTGGCGGATTTCTCCGCTGGGCAGGCGCGAAAGAATTTCGCGGATCAGCCGCAAGGATTCGAACACTTCGTCGAAACGTACCGCCACCCGTGCCGCGACGTCGCCATTGCATTGCGTGGCGATGTTTACTTGCAACCGGTCGTAGGGTGGCCAGGGCTGGTCGCGGCGCAAGTCGGCGGTCTGGCCGCTGGCGCGCGCCGCCAGGCCGGTCAGGCCGAGGCGCGTCGCCAATTCCGGCGAGACGCGGCCGGTGGTCATGAAGCGGTCTTGCAGGCCGGAGTGTTCGTCGTAAATCTGGCGCAGAATGCGCACGTCGCTTTCGATTTCCGCGCACTGGCCGATCAGGCGCGCGGCCATCGCCGGCGAGATGTCGCCGGCGACGCCGCCGGGAACGATGCAGTCCATCGTCAGTCGGTGACCGAAAACTTCGTTCGACAGCCGCAGCCAGTTTTCGCGCAGCCGCGAGAACTGCGCCAAGCCAAAGGCGAACGCCGCGTCGTTGCCAAGCGCGCCGAGGTCGCCGAGGTGATTGGCGACGCGTTCGCGTTCCAGCAGCAGCGCGCGCAGCCAGCAGGCGCGCTCGGGGATTTCGCGGCCGGCGAGCGATTCCAGCGCCATGCAGTAACTCCAGGCGTAGGCAACGGTGGAGTCGCCGGAAATCCTGCCAGCCAGGCGATGAGCCTGCAAGGCAGGCACTTCCGTGAAGCGCTGCTCAATGCCTTTGTGCTTGTAGCCGAGGCGCTGCTCCAGGCGCAACACCTTTTCGCCGACCACCGAGAAGCGGAAGTGCCCCGGTTCGATGATGCCGGCGTGCACCGGGCCGACCGGAATTTCGTGCACACCGTCGCCCTCGACGCGCACGAAAGGATAGTCGACGACCGCGCGGCCGGCGCTTGGCGTCCGACGGGTATCTTCCCGTCGTAATGGCCGGTAGTGCGCCGGCCAGGCGCCGTGGTCCAGCCAGGGGCGTTGATCGCTGGCCGCTTCGGCGGTAACGCCCAGCAGGTCCGCGAGGGCGCGTTGCATGCGCGTGGCGCAGGGAAACAGTGGCGCCAGATCGGGATATGTCGCCACGCGGCCGCTGAGTTCCACGTCCAGCCAGACCAGCCCTTCGTTGAGCGCGTAGGCGGCGGAGGCGACCAGACAGCCGGCCGCGCCACGGGTGCGGTCGGAACCCCACAGCGATACCAGCCGGCCGCCGGCGTCGACGACCGCGCGCGCGACTACCAGCCAGGTGTCGGCGCGAACGGTGGCTCGCCAGATCGGCAGCGGTGCCGGCAGGCGTTCGAGGTCGAGGCGGAATCCGGCGATCTGCATCGTCTCAAGCTCCCATCATCAGTCGCGCCGCCTGTCGGTACCAGGCATCCAGATACGGCGGGATGTACAGGCCGAGCATCAGCCCCAGGCCGAGGTGGATGAAGACCGGCAGCAGTGCCGGCGGATGCGCCAGCGGCTTGACCGTCGTTTCGCCGAACACCATCGGCTGCACGCGACTGAAAACGGCGGCGAAGGCGACACCGAGGGCCAGCAGCAGGAACGGTGTCGCCCACGGCTGCTCGCGCATGGCGGTGGTGAGAATCAGGAATTCGCTGGCGAAGACGCCGAAGGGTGGCATGCCAAGAATGGCCAGCGAGCCGAGCATCATGCCCCAACCGACGGTCGGGCTGACTTTGATCAGGCCACGGATGTCGCTCATGATCTGCGTGCCGGCCTTTTGCGTGGCGTGTCCGACGGCGAAAAAAATCGCCGATTTGATCAGCGAATGCACGGTCATGTGCAGCAGTCCGGCATAGGTGGCGATCGGGCCGCCCATGCCGAAGGCGAAGGTGATTAGCCCCATGTGTTCGATCGACGAATAGGCGAACATTCGCTTGACGTCTTTTTGCCGTGACAGGAAGAAGGCGGCGATGACCACCGACAGCAGACCGAAACCCATCATCAACTGGCCGGCGAGATTGCTTTCCAGCGCGCCATCGGTCAGCACCTTGCAGCGCAGCAGGGCATAGACGGCGACGTTGAGCAGCAGGCCGGAAAGCACCGCCGAAACGGGCGTCGGGCCTTCGGCGTGCGCGTCCGGCAACCAGTTGTGCATCGGCACCAGGCCGACCTTGGTGCCGTAGCCGATGAACAGAAAGGCGAAGGCCAGGGTGATGATGCCCGGGTCGAGGCGTCCCTTGACCGCCGCGAGATTGGTCCATAGCAGGGCGCCGCCATCGACGCCGACGACTTTTTCCGCCGCCATGTACAGCAGCACGGTGCCGAAAAGCGCTTGCGCGATGCCAACGCCGCAAAGGATGAAGTATTTCCAGGCCGCTTCGAGGCTGGCCGGCGTGCGGTAGACGCTGACCAGCAACACGGTGGTCAGTGTCGCCGCCTCCATCGCCACCCACAGGATGCCCAGGTTGTTGGTGGTCAACGCCACCAGCATGGTGCAACTGAACAATTGATACATGCTGTGGTAGAGCCGCAGGCGGGTGGGCGTCATCTTGCCGTGGTCGCGCTCGATGCGCATGTAGGGGCGCGAGAAGATGGCGGTGGTCAGGCCGACGAAGGCGGTCAAGGTGACCAGGAAGACATTCAGCGGGTCGATGAAGAATTCGCGGTGCCACGCAAAAATGGGGCCGCCCGAAATGACTTCGCCGGTGAGCACGCAGGTGGCGATGAAGGTTGCCAGGCTGAAGGCGACGTTGATTTCGCGCGCGATGTCGCGCTGGCCGGTGAAGGCCAGCACCAGACTACCGAACAAAGGGATGCCGAGGACGAAAAGCAGTGTTTCCACGTCAATCGTCCTTGAGTTTTTCGAGGTGGCGGATGTCGAGGCTGTCGAACTGCTCGCGAATGTGGAACATGAATACCCCGAAAATCAAGATGCCGACCAGCACGTCGAGGGCGATGCCGAGTTCGACGACCATCGGCATGCCGTAGGTCGCCGAGGTGGCGGCGAAGAACAGGCCGTTTTCCATCGACAGGAAGCCGATCACCTGCGGCACGGCCTTCGAACGGGTAATCATCATCATGAACGACAGCAGCACGCAGGCCAGGGCGATGCCCAGCGTGCCGCGCGCGATGCTCACCGACAGCTTGGAGATCGGCAGCGCCAGATTGAAGGCGAAGATCACTAGCGCGATGCCGATGATCATCGTCGTCGGGATGTTGATCAGCGTTTCGACGTCCCAGCGCACGTCGAGCCGGGCGATCACCCGATGCAGCAGGAGCGGGATCAGAATCACCTTCAGCGCCAGGGTGATGCCGGCCGAGATGTACAGATGCGGCTGATGGGTGGCGTAACCGACCAGCAGCGTCGCCGCGACCAGGGTGACGCCCTGCGCGGTGAACAAGTGAATCAACGACAGGATTCGCCGCTGCGAAATCATCGCGAAGGACAGCATCAGGAGTATCGCCGCCAGCAGGTTGATCGTCTGGCCGACCAGTGGACTCATCTCATGCTCCCACCAGTATATTGACCAGCAGACCGATCACCGCCAGCAGGAAGGCGGTGGCGAGAAACTCCGGCACGCGGAAGATACGCATCTTGGCGCTCAAGGTTTCCAGAAACGCCAGCAGCGCGCCGCCGATCGCCAGCTTGAGAACCAGCATCGGCATCGCGACCAGCAGCGCCAGTGGCGCCTCGGCTTCGGCGACGCCCCACGGGAAAAACAGGGCCAGGCCGGTGCAGGAGTAGGCGAACAGTTTCAGGCTGGCGGCCCATTCGAGCAGCGCCAGATGGCGACCCGAGTATTCCAGGATCAGCGCTTCGTGGATCATCGTCAGTTCGAGGTGGGTGGCCGGGTTATCCACCGGCACGCGGGCGTTCTCGGCCAACGAAACCATGGTGAACGCCACGCCGGCGAACGCCAGGCTGGGATAGATCGCCATGTCGCGATGGGCCAGCGTTTCGACGATGGTTGTCAGCGAGGTCGACTTCGAGATCAGCGACGCGGAGAACAGCACCATCAGCAAGGCCGGTTCGGCGAGAAAGCCGATCAGCATTTCGCGGCGCGCCCCCAAGGTGCCGAAGGAGGTGCCGATATCCATCGCCGCCAGGGAAATGAACACCCGTGCCAGGGCAAAAAGACCGACCAGGGCGATGGCATCGGCGGCCGGCGACAGCGGCAGATCGGTCGACAGGGTCGGGACGATCGCGCAAGCCAGCGCCATGCAGCCGAAAACGATGTACGGCGCGCTACGGAACAGCGGCGATGCGTGTTCGGCGACGACCGATTCCTTGTTGAACAGCTTGTGCAGCAACCGGTAAGGCTGCAGGAAACCAGGCGCCGACTTGTTTTGCAGCCAGGCGCGGCATTGATTGATCCAGCCGCTGAGCAAGGGAGCCAGCAGCAAGGCCAAACCGATTTCCAGCAGTTGCGAGACGACGCCGAGACGGGTCATTGTTTCACCACCATCAGCACGGTGACCAGCGTCAGAAAACCGTAGAGCAGGTAAACCGAAATCCGGCCCTGTTGCAGCAAACCGATCAAGTCGGCCAGTCGTTTGACGAGTCGCGCCACCGGTAAATACAGCCAGTGCCAGAAGTGGTCGCCGACCTTGACCCGATAATGCGGCGCGGTATCGAAAGGCGACGGCAACTCGCGTTCCATGCGGAAAAACGGCTCGAAGATCTGCCGGATCGGTTGCCCGAAGCCCTCGGCGGTATCCTGCATGCGGCCGTTCTGCCACGGATAGCCGCAATCCCACGGCGGCGAGCGGCGTAGGCGCCCGTGGTAAAAAAAACGCACCAGCAGGAAGGCGAGAGCGAAACTCGCCGCCACGCCGAGCAGGAAGATCGCCGGTCCATAACTGGCGCGCTCGATCGATACCGGCACCAGCAGCCAGCCGCCGTCGCCGACGGTCTTGCCCAGGCCGGCGCCGACCAGGATCCGCGTGACCGGGTCGATCACGGCGATGAACTGTACCGGCAGCAGCCCGAGTCCGATGCAGCCACCGGCCAGCCACAGCATGCCAATACGCTCCCAACCGCTGGCGTCGTGCGCTTGCGCCAGTTTGTCCTCGCGCGGTTGACCCAGAAAAATGACCCCGAAAAATTTGACCATGGTGTAACCGGCCAGCGCCGCGATCAGCGCGATCAACGCCGCCACCACCGGGATCAGCATGTTCAGGAAGGAACTCGGCAAGCCCGGCGAGAACAGAAAACTTTGCAGCAGCAGCCACTCGGAGACGAAGCCGCCGAACGGCGGCAAGCCGGCGCTGGCCAGCACGGCAAGCAGCGTGATCCATGCCACCCAAGGCATGAACCGGATCAAGCCGCCGAGTTTGCCCAGGTTGCGCTCGCCGGTCGCGTGCAGCACCGAGCCGGTGCCGACGAACAGCAGGCTCTTGAAAAAAGCATGGCTCGCGACATGGTACAGCACCGCCGTCAGCGCCAGCGCCGCCATCGGCCGCATGCCGTAGGCCGAAAACAGCACCGACAGGCCGATGCCGGCGAACATCAGACCGATGTTCTCGATCGACGAGTACGCCAGCAAGCGTTTCATATCCACTTGCGCGGCGGCGAAGACCACCCCGAACAAGGCGGTGGCCAGACCGACGGCCAACAGCAACACGCCCCACCACCAGACCTGCATGTGCAGTAGATCGAAAAGGACGCGCAAGACCCCGTACAGCGCGGTTTTCAACATCACGCCACTCATCAGCGCCGAAACCGGCGACGGCGCCGCCGGGTGCGCTTCCGGTAGCCACACGTGCAGCGGTAGGAGGCCGGCCTTGGCGCCGAAGCCGAACAACGCCAGCAGGAAGGCGATCGACGCCCAGAAAGGCGACAGCTCCAGCGCGCGCATGTTGGCGAACGTGTAGTCGCCGGTGTTCGCCTGCAGCACGCCGAAGCACAGCAGAATGCCGATGGCGCCGACATGCGCGACCAGCAGGTAGATGTAGCCGGCACGCTGGATTTCGACGATACGGTGATTGGCGGTGACCAGGAAGAACGAGGACAGGGCCATCGTCTCCCACATCACCATGAAGGCGTAGGCGTCGTCGGCCAGCACCACCAGCACCATGCTGGCGAGAAAAAGGTGGTATTCGAGCGCCAATAGTCCTGGCGGCGTACCTTCGCCCTTGCGGAAATAGCCGGCGGCGAACGCCGAGACGCCGGCCGAGACGCTGCCGATGACCAGCAAGAAAAATGCCGACAAGCTGTCGAGGCGGAAATGGAAGGGCAGGCTCGGCAGGCCGATCGGCAGCACGCTCGCTTCAGGCGGCGCGCCTATCGCGCTCAACGCCACGCCGAACAGCAGCAGCCCGCAGGCGCCGCCGATGGGGAACAAGACCCGCGCCACCAGCTTCAGGCGGCGCAGCGCGAACACGCCGGCGACGCCGATCAGCAACCAGGCCGTCACCACCGCCAGCGCCCAGTCAAGGTGCCCCCAGCGGGCCGGCGCGTCGAGAAGAGCGGCGCCGATCACCGGCGGCGACCACAACGCCCGGCGACGCCGTGGACATTGCACGCGTTATGAAGGCGGGATCCGCGCGACGCGGAATCCTGGGGGATTTTGAAAGCCGGTTTCCTCAACGGGGGAAATGCCGCGAACACATGCCGTTCAAACCTCCGTGACAGACCCCTCAAAAAATTCGCGAACGGGGTGCTTGTAAAGTTCCTAGCGTCAGGCGAGACTAGTCGCGTTGCTCGGTCTGCTGTTTTTATTTGAATTCCGGGCTAATTGTATTTATTTCTGATGTTCTGTCAATGTTAATACTATTAACATTTCATTCATTTAGTTTGTGGATGTTCCCGCATGGAAAATCGTACCGCGCGCCTCACGATCCTCATCGATCCCCGCAAGAAGCAGATTTTCGAGGAGATCTGTGCTGCCGCCGACCTCACGCCGTCGCAAGTGGTTCGGAAGTTGATTCGTCAGTACATCATCGACAACGCGGGCGACCGGGAACTGCCCGATTGGCTGCGTGGACGCCCGGCCCCCGAGCGGTGACGATTTCCCCGGGTCTTTTCCGGGCCGATGACCCGGGGGGAACGCGCCGGAGCGCTCGCCGGCGAGGCGGTGTCAGTTCAGCCGCCGCTGCTTGACCAGCCCGTAGAGCGCCGGGATGACGGCCAGGGTCAGCACGGTCGAGGACAGCATGCCGCCGACCATCGGCGCGGCGATGCGGCTCATCACTTCCGAGCCGGTACCCGTTCCCCAGAGGATCGGCAGCAGACCGGCGATGATGGCGACGACGGTCATCATCTTCGGGCGCACCCGTTCGACGGCGCCGGTCATGATCGCCCGATAGAGGTCGGCGGCTCCGGGTTCTCGCCCCGAGGCGCGGCACACGGCCTGTTTCTCTTCCCAGGCGTGGTCGAGGTAAATCAGCATCACGACTCCGGTTTCCGCCGCCACGCCGGCCAGGGCGATGAAACCGACCGCCACGGCGACCGACAGGTTGTAGCCGAGCAGCCACATCAGCCAGACCCCGCCGACCAGCGCGAAGGGGACCGAGAGCATGACGATCAGCGTTTCGGTCAGGCGGCGGAAGGTGAGATAGAGCAAGAGAAAGATGATCAGCAGCGTCACCGGCACGACGATCTTCATCCGCGCGATGGCACGCTCCATCGATTCGAACTGGCCGCTCCAGGTGGCGTAGGTGCCGGGCGGAAACGTCACCCGCTCGGCCACCGCCCGCCGTGCCTCGGCCACGTAGCCACCGATGTCGCGGTCGCGAATGTCGACGAAGATATAAGCCGACAGCAATGCGTTTTCGGTGCGGATACTTGGCGCGCCCTTGGCGATTTCCACCCGGGCCACCTGGCCGAGCGGAATCATCGCCCCGTCCGGGGCCGGTACCAGCACCTCATGGGCGATCTGTTGCGGATCGGCGCGCCGTTCCCGTGGATAGCGGATGCTGACGCCGAAACGTTCGCGGCCTTCGACGGTGGTGGTCACCATTTCGCCGCCGAGCGCCGTGCCGATCACGTCCTGCAACTCGCCGACCGTCAGGCCGTAGCGGGCGAGTTGCTGGCGATCCGGTTCGATATGGAGATAGAAGCCGCCGGTAAGGCGTTCGGCGAAGGCCGAGGCAGTGCCCGGCACGCTCTTCACCACCGTTTCGATCTCGCGGGCCAGACGCTCCATGTCGTCCAGATTCGTGCCGAAGACCTTGATCCCGATCGGTGTGCGGATGCCGGTGGACAGCATGTCGATGCGTGCCTTGATCGGCATCGTCCAGGCATTGGCGACACCGGGGAATTGCAGCGCGCGGTCCATTTCGGCGATCAGCGTGTCGGTGGTCATCCCGGCCCGCCATTCCGATGCCGGCTTGAGGTTGATCACGGTCTCGAACATCTCGGTCGGCGCCGGGTCGGTGGCGGTGTTGGCGCGTCCCGCCTTGCCGTACACCGAGGCCACTTCGGGAAAACTCTTGAGGATCTTGTTCTGGGTCTGTAGCAGTTCGGCGGCCTTGGTGATCGACAGGCCCGGCAGCGAGGTCGGCATGTACAGCAGCGTGCCTTCGTCGAGTGTCGGCATGAATTCGGAGCCGAGCTTGCCGGCGGGGTAGATCGACACACCGACGGCGAGCAGGGCCAAGGCGACGGTCAGCTTCTTCCAGCGCATCACCCTGGCGATGATCGGGCGGTAGACCCGGATCAGGAAACGGTTCACCGGGTTGTGGGCTTCCGGCATGATGTGTCCCCGGACGAACAGCATCATCAACACCGGCACCAGCGTCACCGACAGCAGCGCCGCGCCGGCCATGGCGAAAGTCTTGGTGTAGGCCAGGGGAGAAAACAGGCGACCCTCCTGCGATTCCAGCGTGAACACCGGCAGGAACGAGACGGTGATGATCAGCAAGGAGAAAAACAGCGCCGGGCCGACTTCCTTGCCGGCGGCGATCAAGGTTTCCAGACGCTGTTTCCCGTCGTGTCCAGGCGGCAGTCGTTCCAGGTGCTTGTGCGCGTTCTCGATCATGACGATCGCCGCGTCGATCATGGCGCCGATGGCGATGGCGATGCCGCCCAGGCTCATCAGGTTGGCGTTGATGCCCAGCAGGTGCATGGCGATGAAGGCGATCAGCACGCCGACCGGCAGCATCAGGATGGCGACCAGCGCCGAGCGGACATGGAGCAGGAAAACGACGCAGACCAGGGCGACGATCGCGCATTCTTCGGCCAGCGTTCGCTTGAGCGTGTCGATGGCGCGGTGGATCAGGTCGGAGCGGTCGTAAACCGCTTCGATACCGACGCCCGGCGGCAATCCCGCCGACACCTCGCCGATTTTCTCCTTGAGGTTGCGGATCGCCTCCAGGGCATTCTGACCATGGCGGGACATGACGATGCCCGATACCACCTCGCCCTCGCCGTTCAGTTCGGTCAGTCCGCGCCGCTCGTCGGGGGCCAACTCGACGCGGGCAATGTCCCGGATCAGGACCGGCGTGCCCTTGTCGGCCTTGACGACCAACTGCTCGATATCCGCCGCGCCGCGCAGATAACCCTTGCCGCGCACCATGTATTCCGTTTCAGCCATTTCGACCACCCGGCCGCCGACATCGCGGTTCGAGTCGCGCACCGCCTGCGCAATCCGGGCCAGCGGAATGCCGTACGCCCGCAGCCTCACCGGATCGACGGTGATCTGGTAGGTTTGGACAAAGCCGCCGATCGATGCCACTTCGGCGACGCCGTGCGCCTTGGCGAGTTGGTAGCGCAGATACCAGTCCTGTAGCGTGCGCAGTTCGGCCAGCGAATGGTCCTTGGCCCGCAACGCGTATTGATAGACCCAGCCGACGCCGGTGGCGTCGGGGCCGATCCGCGGCGCCACGCCCTTCGGCAGGCGCCCGGCGGCGGAATCGAGGTACTCCAGCACCCGCGAGCGCGCCCAATATATATCGGTGCCGTCGTCGAAGAGGACGTAGACAAAAGACGCGCCGAAAAACGAGAAGCCACGCACCACTCTGGACTTGGGCACCGACAACAGGGCCGTGGTCAGCGGATAGGTGACCTGATCCTCGACCACTTGCGGCGCCTGACCCGGGTAATCGGTATAGACGATGACCTGCACGTCCGAAAGATCCGGCAGCGCGTCCAGCGGCGTCCGGAGCACGGCGAACACGCCGCCGATGACGATGAACAGCGTGGCGATCAGGATCAGGAAAGGATTTCGCGTCGACCAGTCGATGATTTTGGCGAGCATGTTTTTTTCCCGGAACGCTCAGCGGCCGGGTGGCGGCGTGTTACCAACCGTGTGAGCCATGTTGTCGCCGACTTTGCCAGTCCCCTTGTTCTCCGCCTTGGCGGCCGGCGTCACCGCCGTGATCACCCATTCGCCCGGTCCGCGTTCCACGAATTCGAAAGCGACCGTGGCGCCCGGTTGCAAGGCCGGCCGCAGGCCACCGTGGGCCAGCTTGAATTCCATGGACATCGCTGGCCAGTTGAGGCTGGCCACTGGCGCATGGGCGATGGTCACGCTGTCCGAGCGGGAGTCGAGTTCCTCCACCCGGCCTTCCGCCCGATGCCCGACGCCGGCGGCCGGCTTACCGGCACCGGCGGGCGCCGGGACGCCGCTTCCAGCGTTGCCAAAGCCGTCGATGGCGGCCTTGAGGTTGCTTTCGGCGTCGATCAGGAAATTGGCGGCGATCACCACCGACTCGCCTTCCCGGACGCCGGCGAGGATTTCCACGCGATCGTCGCCGCGCGCGCCCACTTTGACCGGGCGGGGTTCGAAACGTCCCTCCTGCCGTTGCACCAGAACGATTTGCCGCGTGCCGCCATCGATCACCGCCGAGGTGGGCACGGTGAGCACCGCGCCCCGGCTGGCGGTCGGCAACTCGACCTGGGCGAACATGCCCGGCTTGAGCAGGCCACCGGCATTGGCCAGTTCGATCCGCACCGGCACGGTTCGCGTCGCGGCTTGCAATGTCGGGTAGATGTAGGCGACGCGGCCCTGGAACACCTTGTCCGGGTAGGCGTCGATGCGCACCGTCGCCCGGCCGCCAGGCCCGACCAGGCCGATATCCTGTTCGAAGACCTCGGCGAGGACCCACACCGACGACAGATCGGCCACTTGATAGAGGGCCTCGCCGGGCATGAAGCGCATGCCTTGCACCGCCTTCTTTTCGGTGACGACGCCGGCCACCGGCGAACGGAACGTCAAGGTGCGCCGTGTGGCGCCGGACGTGACCAGCGCCTTGATCTGTTCGTCCGAAATGTCCCAGTGGCGCAGTCGCGCCAGACTGGCCGCCGCCAGCTCGCGCATGCCCTCCCGGGCCTCGCCGGAGGCGTTCCGCAGGGCGTCCACGCCTTGGGCGGCGACGAGGTATTCACGCTGGGCCGACAGCAGTTCCGGGCTGTAGACGTCGAATAGCGGCTGTCCCTTGCCGACGGTCTGGCCGGTGACATTGGCGTGCAGGCGTTGCACGTAACCCTCGAATTTCGGCGTGACGGAGTAAGTCCGGCGTTCGTCGGGCTCGATGCGGCCGGCGGCGCGCAACACCTTGTCCAGCGAACGGCGGCTGACGGCCTCGGTGCGCACGCCGAGTTTCTGAATCTTCTCGGTGTCGATCCGGATCTGGTCGGCGCCGCCGCGCTCCGGATCGCTGTCGTCGCGGTAGACCGGGACATAGTCCATTCCCATCGGGTCTTTCTTCGGCGTCGGCGAGGTGTCCGGCAGCCCCATCGGGTTCCGGTAGTAAAGGATTTCGCGTTCCTGCCGCTTGCTCTCGCCGACGACGGCCGTTGTCCGTGGCGTGGCTGTCGCCGGAGTCGCCGGCTGCCGCTGGCCGAACCAGTAGCCGCCGGCGGCGGCCAGAGCGGCGATGACGATCGCCGTCAGGCTTGCGCTGGCGGTGGACGCTGTTTTCATGGTTCTTCGCCGACTAGGCGTTCGATTTCGACCAGACGCAGTTGGGCGGCGGTTCCGGCCTTGACCTGATTCAGTCTGGCCTGGCGGATCTGGCGCTGGGCGTCGAGCACGGTCGCGAAGTCTACTTTGCCGGCCGAATAGCCGGCCAGCGCCGAGCGGAAAGTCAGTTCCGACTGCGGCAGAAGGCTGTCGGTGGTCAGGGCCAGCGATTGTCGGGCCGCTTCCAGCCCGGCCACCTGTTCGTGAAGTTCGGCCAGGATTTGATTCGCCACGCCGTCACGACGCGAGCGGGCGGCGGCGAGCTGGGCGTCGGACTCTCTTTCCTGCGCACGGCGACTGGCCTGCTGCAAGGGAATGTTCAACTCGACCATCAGTTCCCATTCCCGGATCGCTCCCTGATATTGGATCGGCGCCACGCCGACCGTGAAATCGGGGTAGCGGTTGCTGTAGGTCAGATCCCGGGTTTTTTCCGCCGTTTTGATTTGCGATTCTTCGGCGCGCAACAAGGGGTTGTTGGCCCGGGCGCGCTGCGCCAAGACATCGAAGCGGGTATTTTCCGGTGCCGGCAGCGGACGGAGCCGCGCCGGTGTCGCCAATGGATCGGTCGCCGACCGACCGAGCAGGGCATTCATGCGGGCGTGCAGTTGCTGGCGCTCGCCGTTCAGCGCGATCAGTTCGCCGCGCGCCGCCGACTGCTCAAGCTGCGCCCGGATGACATCCTGTTGCGCCGCCAGGCCGCTGGCGTAGCGGGCCTGGGCGATTTTTTCGAGGCGCGCCATGAAATCCAGAATTTCTTTGTTGAGGCGCTCGTTTTGTTCGAGGTAGTAAAGCTGGGCGTAGGTGGCCTTGATCTTGCCGGCCAGTTCGTTCCAGCTTGCCGCCGTTCGCCCGCTGGCGGTTTCGGCCTGCGATGCGGCGACTTCGCGCTTCAATTCACGTTTACCGAACCAGGGAAGGTCTTGCATCAGCAGGTAGCGGGTGCTGCCGACGCGTCCCGGCAGGAACGAGGCCGTCTGCTCGCCCGCGCGCGTGATGTCGCGAAGCTCGGTGCGGAACCGTGGGTCGGGCAGGGCGCCGGCGGGAAGTACCCGTTCGGCCGCCGCGTCGGCGTCGAAACGCAGGCCGGCGATTTCGGGATTGCGCGCTCTGGCGGCTTGCAGTAGTCCTTCGACGGTTGCCCCCAGACGTTCGCCCTGTGCGTGGGCGGCGTCCTGTGCGTGGGCGACCGGCGGCAAGGCCAGCGCGGCCACCAGCGCCCCCATCGACAGACGCCGCCAGGTGGTGACGATCACGGCGCGTCCGCCGCGCGCAAGGCGATGTTCAATTGATCGATCACTTCCGCCCAGTCGGCGTCGAGCTGGATCTCCTCGCGCAGCATCGCGGCCTGGGTGGCGCTCCAGAAAGGGGCGTCCTCCAGCCGTACGGCGGCGTCGAGCGGCGCGTGCCGTTCGACGAATTGCCGGATGCTGTCGACGTCCGTCGGCAAGCCGAGTTGGGCGAACAGTTCCGAAAAACAGTGAAAGAAATTATCCATGGTCGTCGACTCCGATGATTGATCGTGGTCGCCAAGGCACTGACGACTGTTTCAGACTCCACTCTTTCGATTTACCGGTCGTCGGCGAAAATTCCGCATCGCCGCCGAGCGCCCTACCGGGCGGGCTGGATGTCGGTGATCACCCATTTGCCGCCTTCGTCAACGACCACGAACCTGATTTTGTCGCCCGTCTTGACCTTGTCCAACAGTTTTTTGTCCTTGACGGCGAACGCCATGGTCATCCCCGGCATGCCAAGGTTTTTGATGTCGCCGTGCTTGATCGTCAGCTTGCCGGCGTCGCGGTCGACCTTGCGGACATCGCCATCGGTCAGCGGCGTCGGCTCTCTCTTGTCGCCGATGCCCGTATTCTGGGCGATGCCGCCGATCGGTGCGCCGACGCTGAGGACCAGGGTGGCGATGAACAGTAGTTGCTGGCGGATAGTCATGCGTACCTCACGGTGACAAACCGGAAATTTGCGTGGGGTCTGGCGTTGGACCGCCAAATCACGGCGGTGATCGCGGACGAGGGCCGGATCGCCATGTTGGTGAACAAAATTGCGTCAGCAATTGTGCGAGGCCGGCGCCGTCGGGAAGCTGTCCGCCAGATTACATTTCCGTAATCCGACGCGCGATGGCCGTCAAACTGCGCAAACTGACGATCGTGCCGACCACGGAGGGCGTTGATGAAGATTCTGATTGTCGAGGACGAAGCCAAAACCGGCGAATACCTTCGCCAGGGACTGGGCGAGGCCGGGTTCGTGGTCGACCGGGCGCGGGACGGCGGCGACGGGCTGCATCTCGCCTTGCAGGGCGAGTACGATCTGGTGATTCTCGACGTGATGTTGCCCGGTCTCGACGGCTGGCAGGTCTTGCGGTCCCTGCGCGGGCGAGGTCTACAGATGCCGGTGCTGTTCCTGACCGCGCGCGATCAGGTCGAAGACCGGGTCAAGGGTCTGGAACTGGGCGCCGACGACTATCTGGTCAAGCCGTTTTCCTTCGCCGAATTGCTGGCCCGGGTGCGAACCATCCTCCGCCGGGGGCGCGGCGGCATCGACACCGTCACCTTGCGCGTGGCCGATCTGGAGCTCGATTTGCTGCGCCGCCGCGCATTCCGCGGCGGGCGGCGCATCGAATTGACCGCCAAGGAATTCGGCCTGCTCGAGCTGCTGATGCGCCGGCATGGCGAGGTCTTGCCCCGATCGTTAATTGCCTCGCAAGTGTGGGACATGAACTTCGATAGCGACACCAACGTCATCGAGGTGGCGATGCGCCGTTTGCGTCTCAAGATCGACGAAGGCCGGGAACCCAAGCTGATTCAGACCGTGCGCGGCATGGGTTATGTGCTCGAAGTGCCCGACCGATGAGCGTGTATTCCGTAATAAACTCAGAAGCCTTCCTTAAAAAACGCCCGCATGGTATGCTCCTTGTTCTTTGGCGTCGCGCTTTATTTCTTGTCGGCTGCGGTTTTTCCCATGAATCGCCGACGAGTCCGCATTGGCTGGTTGCGCGGCGGTTTGATGGTGGTTTGTCCGACGGCGTCGAGTGCTTCTCTCTTCAATAATTGCCCGGACATTCATCACGGCCAGGCTATTTACCAAGTACGCTTGCTGCATCGACAATAGCGGCGTGGAAAGTGCTCGGTCTCTTGTCAAGGTGGCCGAGAGTTGTTTTGATCTGAATCCATTGCAAGGCAACGTCCGATGAAAACCATGGAAATCCAGACTGCATGGGTGGTCGCGGGTCGCGCGTCACAAAACGGCCTCTGTGGATTTCGCATGCCAGTTCAGTTGTCGACGCGGATTTTGTTGGGGCGGAGAGAGGCATGAAAGCCGTGATTCTCGCGGGTGGGCTGGGTACGCGTATTTCCGAAGAGACGAGCGTGAGACCGAAGCCCATGGTCGAAATCGGCGGCAAGCCGATTCTTTGGCACATCATGAAGATTTATTCCCATTACGGGATCAATGATTTTGTTATTTGCTGTGGCTATAAGGGATACGTGATCAAGGAATATTTCGCCAATTATTTCCTGCACATGTCCGATGTCACTTTCGATATGCAACAAAATTCCATGGAAGTCCATCAGCGCTACGCCGAACCTTGGCGGGTGACCCTGGTCGATACCGGTGACAACACCATGACTGGTGGCCGGCTGAAACGGGTGGCCGCCTATCTTGAAGGTGAAGAACTGTTCTGTTTTACCTATGGCGACGGTGTCAGTGACGTAAATATCGCCAAGCTGATTGATTTTCATCGTGCTCATGGGTTGCAGGCGACCCTGACCGCAACCTACCCACCGGGTCGCTTCGGCGCTATCGACATTCACTCGGATCATCGCGTCACCTCGTTCAAGGAGAAGCCAAAAGGCGACGGTGGCATGATCAACGGCGGCTTTTTCGTGCTCTCGCCTAAAGTTCTCTCTCTTATCGGCGGCGACGATACTCGATGGGAACAGGAGCCCCTGGAGTCGTTGGCGGAATCCGGGGAGCTCAAGGCCTATTCCCACGAAGGATTCTGGCAGCCGATGGACACGTTGCGGGACAAAAACCTTCTTGAAGATCTGTGGGCGAGCAACAAGGCGCCGTGGAGGGTCTGGGATTGAATCCGCGGTTTTGGCAGGGGAGGCGCGTCTTTTTAACCGGACACACCGGGTTCAAGGGCGGTTGGCTTTCGCTTTGGCTGCAAAGCCTGGGCGCGGAGCTTACTGGCTATGCGCTCGCGGCGCCAACGACCCCAAGCCTTTTCGAGGAGGCGCGCGTCGCTCAAGGCATGCATTCGATCGAGGGCGATATTCGTGACTTGGCTCGTTTGCAGGAGGCGGTAAAGTCGGCTCGGCCGGAGATCGTGATCCACATGGCCGCCCAGCCGCTGGTTCGCTACTCGTACCATTACCCGGTGGAAACATACGCCACAAACGTCATGGGCACGGTTCATGTGCTGGAGGCGGTGCGCCACACTCCCGGCGTCAGGGCCGTCGTTGTCATCACCACCGACAAGTGCTACGACAACCGGGAATGGGTCTGGGGCTATCGCGAGGGCGACCCCATGGGGGGGTACGATCCCTACAGCAATAGCAAGGGTTGTGCGGAACTCGTGAGTTCCGCCTATCGCTCGTCGTTCTTCAATCCGGCGGAGTTTCCGGCGCACCGTGTCGCTCTGGCCACGGCCCGTGCCGGCAATGTCATCGGTGGCGGCGACTGGGCGGCAGATCGCTTGATTCCGGATATCGTGGCGGCATTCGAAGCAGGCCGACCCGTTCATATCCGTAATCCCGGCGCGGTACGTCCCTGGCAGCATGTGCTCGAGCCCCTGCGGGGTTATCTGATGCTTGCCGAGCGTCTGTATGAGGATGGTCCGGCTTTCGCCGAAGGATGGAACTTTGGCCCCGGTGACGAGGATGCCAAGCCTGTCGGCTGGATTGTCGAGCAAATGGCGGCGCGCTGGGGTGAGCTTGCCCGATGGCAACTCGACCAATCCGAGCATCCTCATGAGGCGGCCTACCTGAAACTCGACATTTCCAAGGCGCGAGCGCAACTTCGATGGCACCCGGCGCTTCGTTTGGACGGTGCTCTTGGCCTCGTCATCGATTGGGCCAAGCGGCGTCGTTCTGGAGACGATGTGCGTGCCCTGACTCAAGAGCAGATCGACCATTACCAACGACTAACCAAAAATTAGGAACCATGCAGAACGAACAGACAAGCGCCATCCGTGCCCAGATTGCCAAGCTGGTCGACGACTATGCCGCCATCGCCTTGGCCCCCCAGACGTTCCAGCCCGGGGTCAGCACGATTCCGCCATCCGGCAAATTGATCGGCGCGAGCGAAATCAAGTTGATGGTCGAGGCCTCTCTCGACGGGTGGCTGACAACGGGTCGATTTAACGATGAATTCGAGAAGCGGTTGGCGTCGTTCATTGGTGTCGAGCACCTGATTACCGTGAACTCCGGCTCTTCGGCCAATCTGGTCGCGTTTTCCGCGTTAACGTCGCCGGCGCTCGGCGCTCGTGCGATCAAGCCGGGCGATGAGGTCATTGGCGTCGCCGCCGGTTTCCCGACCACCGTCAATCCCGTTCTTCAGTTCGGCGCCGTGCCGGTTTTCGTCGATGTCGAGCTTGGCACCTACAACATCGATGCCGGCAAGATCGAAGCGGCCATTGGGCCAAAGACCAAGGCGATCATGCTGGCTCACACCTTGGGTAACCCGTACAATCTGTCGGTCGTTACCGCCTTGTGCAAGAAATATGGTCTTTGGCTGGTGGAAGATTGTTGCGATGCCCTGGGGTCGACCTATCAGGGCCGGATGGTCGGTACCTTCGGCGATATTGGAACTTTGAGCTTCTATCCGGCGCACCATATCACCATGGGCGAAGGCGGTGCTGTGTTCACAAATGATCCGGAACTCAAGCGGATCGCCGAGAGTTTCCGCGACTGGGGGCGCGACTGCTATTGTCCGCCGGGCAAGGACAACACGTGTGGCAAACGTTTCTGCCGCAAGCTCGGCGACTTGCCCGAAGGTTACGATCATAAATACACCTATAGTCACCTCGGCTATAACCTCAAGATTTCCGATATGCAGGCTGCCTGCGGTCTGGCTCAACTGGCCAGGGCGCCGGAGTTCGTCAGCCGGCGGAAACAGAATTTTGACTACCTCAAGGCCAGGCTGGCCGAGTGTGAGGAATTCCTGATCCTGCCGCACGCAACCGCTGGCTCCGATCCGTCGTGGTTCGGCTTTCCGATCACCTTGAAGCCGGAGGCGCAGGTCGATCGCATCGACCTGCTCAACTATCTGGATCAAAACAAGGTGGGGACCCGCCTGCTATTCGCGGGTAACCTGACGCGGCAACCCTACATGGTCGGTCGGAATTTCCGCGTCAGCGGCGGGTTGACCAATACCGACATCGTGATGAACAACACCTTCTGGATTGGGGTTCAGCCCGCCCTGGAGGAAGAAATGTTGAATTACGCGGCGACGAAGATCGAGAATTTTCTTGGCATCGGATTTTGATTGAGGACGGCAATAAAATGATTAAGGCGATTCCCAATAATCTGTTTGTTTTGGAAATGGCGAACAACCACATGGGCGACATTGCCCACGGTCTGGAAGTCATTCGCCAATTTGGCGACGTTTGCCGAGTTTTCCCGGAGTTCAGCTTTGCCTTCAAGCTTCAGTATCGGGACTTGGATACGTTCATTCACCCGGCGATGCGCGGTCGTGACGATGTCAAGTACGTGAAGCGATTTTCAGAGACGCGGCTCTCACGGGCGGACTTCGACGCCCTGACTGCCGAAATGCGGGCGAACGGTTTTCTGACCATGGCGACGCCGTTCGACGAACCGTCGGTGGATGTGATCGAGGATCAGCAGCTCGATATGATCAAGATCGCCAGTTGTTCGTTTACCGATTGGCCGCTGCTTGAGCGCGTAGCCGCTTCTCAATTGCCGATTATCGCGTCGACAGCCGGCGCCTCGCTGGAAGACATTGATCGCGTGGTCAGTTTCTTGGCGCATCGAAACAAGGATTTCGCTATTTTGCATTGTGTTGGCGAGTATCCGACGGCCGACGAGAAGATGCATGTGGGTCAGATAGACTTCCTCAAGGCCCGCTATCCGGGGGTGCGAATCGGCTTCTCGACGCACGAGGATCCCGCCAATACCGATATCGTCAAGCTTGCCATGGCCAAGGGCGCGCAGATTTTCGAAAAGCACGTTGGTGTGCCTACCGACGCGTATCCTCTCAATGCTTATTCGGCAAGTCCGGCGCAGGTGCGCGGCTGGCTTGAAGCAGCACGGTATGCGCTGACCGTTTGCGGCGTTGGCGATAGTCGCCTGCCGGAAAATCTCGCGGAAAAGGCCAGCCTGCGCTCGCTACGTCGCGGTGTTTATGCCCGTCGCGATATTCAGGCTGGCGAGACAGTGCGACGGGAGGATGTCTATTTTGCCTTCCCGCCGGAGGAAGGGCAGATCACGACAAACGATTGGTCGAAGTACGCCTCCTTTACGGCACAGGCGCCTATTGCCCGGGATGTGGCGCTGTCAGCAACCAACACCCAGTATGTCGATGTCCGTTCAAAGGTTTGGGACGCCGCGCAGCGCGTAAAGGCGTTATTGGCGGAAAGCCGCATCGTCGTGCCAGGTGGCGTCGATCTCGAGCTTTCCCATCACTATGGAATTGAGCGCTTTGATGAAGTTGGCCTGACCATGCTTACCGTTGTGAATCGCGGCTATTGCAAAAAGCTGCTGGTGTCTTTGCCCAACCAGGCTCATCCGGAACAGTTCCACAGGCAGAAGGAAGAGACCTTCCATGTGCTGTTCGGGCAGGTCGATATTACCCTTGACGGCCAAACGCGAACGTACAGCCCTGGCGACGTCGTTAATGTCGAGCCAGGCGTCAGGCACGCCTTCGTTAGTTCCACGGGCTGTATTATCGAGGAGATTTCGTCGACGCATTATGTCAACGATTCCTATTACACCGATGAGGCGATCAGCGCCAACCCGGCCCGCAAGACGCTTCTGACCTACTGGATGAGTTGAGCACGATGTCAGTCAATCAGATCTGTCGGGTTGCCGATTACCTGATGTCGCGTCTGGCCGAGCTTGGCGTTCGCGATGTGTTTTTCCTGCCGGGTGGCGGGGCCATGTACCTCGACGATGCGCTCGTTTGCGAGAAGAGGCTGACACCGGTTCCTTGTCACCACGAACAAGCTTGCGGAATCGCTGCGGAAGCAAATGGACGGACGAATGCCGCGGGTTTTGGCGTTGCCTTGGTCACCACAGGTCCGGGCGCGACCAATACGTTGACGCCCGTGGCGGGCGCGTGGATCGAGTCGCTGCCGTTGCTGATTATCTCCGGACAGGTTAAAAGGCCCGACAGTCTGCGTGGTCGCCCATTACGTCAAAGTGGCGTGCAAGAGGTGGACGTCGTTTCGATGGTCAGGCCGGTTACCAAGTATGCGGTGACCGTTCAGGATCCGATGAGCATCCGCTGCTGCTTCGAGGAGGCGATCTGGCATATGCGGAACGGCCGTGCTGGCCCGGTCTGGCTGGACGTACCCTTGGATGTGCAGGCGGCGCCGATCGATCCATCCGCGCTGCCGGGATTCGTCCCGTCCAGGGAAGCGGGTTGGCAAGACGACTTGCGCTCGTCCATCGACAAGTTGCAAACGCTGCTGGTGACAGCCAAGCGGCCACTGATTCTGGCGGGGCATGGCGTACGCATAGCGGGTGGCGAAACCATCTTTCAGCGGATCGTTGAACGGTTGGGAATTCCCTGCGTATTCACTTGGAACGCCTCCGATCTGCTGCCTTGGCGGCACCCGCTGTATGTCGGCCGACCGGGGGTGGTCGCGGCGCGCGCGCCAAACTTCGCCGTCCAGAACTGCGATTGCCTCATCAGCGTAGGCTGCCGGCTGGACAATATCATTACCGCCTATAACCCGAAGGGATTTGCCCGAGCAGCAACGAAGGTCGTTGTGGATGTAGATGCCAACGAACTCGCGCGGCACGAGTTACCCATCGACCTGCCTATCCGCGCCGATGCCAAGCTGTTTCTCGAGGCTTGGGAGAGTCAGAACTTGCAAGGGGGCGATTGGCAGGCATGGCGTGAACGCTGCGGTTCGTGGAAAGATCGCCATACGCCTCTCGATGGACGCGTCTTCGAGGCGGGTGGCCCGATCAGTCATTATCAGTTCGTTGACGCGCTTTCCGAGGCCATTCCAGAAGGCCGTTTGGCGATTACCGGCAGTTCTGGCCTTGCCGTTGAAGTGTTTTATACCGTTTTCCGCAACAAATCAGGCCAGCGGATGTTTCTTACCTCTGGACTCGGTTCCATGGGTTATGGTCTGTCCGCCGCCATCGGTGCCTGCATTGGAGCGGAGCGTTGCCCGACGGTGTGTATTGAGAGCGATGGCAGCCTGATGCTCAATCTCCAGGAACTGGCCACGCTCAAGTCGCTCAATCTGCCGATCGTGCTGCTGATCATGAACAATAACGGCTATGCGTCGATCCGCAATACACAGCGTAACTACTTCGCCGGTCGCTATCTCGGCTCGGGGCCCGATTCGGGTCTTTTTATCCCCGATTTCGTGGCGCTGGCCGAATCCATGGGCTTGCCGGCCCGGAGAATCTCCACGCCGCAGGCCTTGTCGTCTGGCCTGGCCGAGGCGCTGGGCCAGTGTGGCCCGGTTATCTGCGAGATTCGTCTGCAAAGCGATGAAACGCTCTCACCAAAGGTTGCCGCGATTCCACAACCGGATGGATCCATCGTGTCGATGCCGCTTGAGGATATGAGTCCGCTTTTGACCCTGACCCAACTCGAGGAGGAAATGATCGTCGACCTCGACAAAAGGTCGCGGATCATTGATCGCGGTGGATAGGCGCGTGGTTCCGATGCCAGCGGGCGATGTCGATACGAAAAAAATCTCCCTGTTTGTTACCGGGGGGACAGGGTTCTTCGGCCGTTCGCTGCTGAGATATTTGGCCCGGATGAATGACGCGGCGGGCAGTACACCTGTGTCGGCCACCGTGTTATCACGTTCGCCGGCCCGTTTCCTGGCGCTGTATCCAGAGTTTGCCGATCTTCCCTGGCTTTCCTTCCATACGGGTGACGTTCTTGGAGATCTATCCGGGTTTCCTGAAGACCAAGAATTTTCTCATGTGTTTCACGCAGCGGCCGATTCGACGCTGGGTCCGCGAATGGCGCCGCTTGATCGGTTCGAGCAGATCGTGGCGGGTACTCGCAACATGCTCGACCTCGCGGTAAAGACAGGGAGCAAGCGTTTTCTGCTGACAAGTTCCGGTGGTGTGTATGGCCCACAACCGCCTGGGCTCGAGCGCGTGCCTGAAACATTCCTGGGCATGCCGGACCCACTTTCCGCGCACAATGTCTATGGCGTCGCAAAGCGTGCCGCCGAGCATCTGTGCGCACTATACGGTGAAACGCATGGTTTGACGACCGTAGTGGCACGCTGCTTTGCTTTTGTCGGGCCGGATTTGCCGCTGGATGTTCATTTCGCGATCGGAAATTTTGTCCGTGATGCATTGGATCGCCCGGAAGTGGTCGTCAATGGCAACGGTAGTCCCCTTCGCTCTTATCTTTACCAAGATGACCTTGCTCATTGGCTCATGACGTTGCTGACCAAAGGTCAGGGTGGCGAGGCCTACAACGTGGGTTCAGACGAGGCGATCAGCATTGCCGATCTTGCCCATTTGGTACGTGATTTGCTCGCTCCAGGCAAGCCGGTGCGGGTAAGGGGAGTCGCCGACGACAATGCGGCTGCTCGAAATCGCTACGTTCCGAACATAGACAAAGCGCGTCGCGATCTGGCGCTTCAGGTTTCGACGCCGCTTGAGAAAGCCATCCGGCTAACGGCAGCGGGGGGCGGCGGGAATTTTGCAAAGCAGGTCGCTTATGAATAGCCAAATTACCGACGTGATCTTCGATCTCGACGGAACGCTCATCGATTCGGCGCCAAGCATTCTTGCCTGTTTCGCTGAAACCCTCGCGGCTCAAGGTATCGCACCCGTGTTGCCACTTACCGATGCGTTGATCGGGCCACCTCTACGCGACACGTTGCGTAGGCTCTCAGGTGTCGAAGAGGCGGGTCGGCTAGAGATCATGATCGAGAATTTCAAAGAGCGGTACGATTTCAGCGGCTACAAGGCCACGGTCGTTTTTTCGGGCGTCGATGAGATGTTGCGAGAGCTTCGCGATGCTGGAATGCGTCTGCACATCGCGACCAACAAACGCTTGCGGCCGACACGCCTGATTCTCTCGCATCTCGGCTGGACCGACTTGTTTGGCGCCGTATATGCGCTCGATTTTCGGACGCCGTCGTTCCGCAGTAAAAGCGAAATGCTTTCGGAACTCGTGCAGGCGGAGGGCATTACGCGTTCCCGGGCCGTGTATGTGGGCGATCGGCGGGACGACAGAACCGCCGCCGCCGATAATGCTCTCGGATTCATCGCCGCCGCATGGGGATATCGAGATGAAGAGATGTTGATTGGCAACGAACAAGCTATCTCAGCCGAAAACCCGACTCGGATCCATCAAATGCTTGCATGCAATTTCCCATCATGAACGGACAGCTAAAACTTCGATTCGAATGGCCAGGCTTGACGATTGGCGATCTTGTTAAGGTCGTCAATGGCTGCGGGACCCTGGTGGAGGATTCTGGTTTGTATTGGTTTCTGCCGCTAGACGGAGAAGGTGGCGAGATCGAAATTGTTGTACGCCATTCACCGCGCCCTTTGTGCGCTGGCTCGGCGGCGCTTCATGTGCGCAATCTTCAGGACCTGGGTCACTTGAGTTCGCTACCAATCGGGGGAGGCATTCAGAGGCTGCTCCAGGCGGTCGACGCGGTCGAGGTGTTGACTCAGATCGACACGCGTCTCGAGCGCTTACGTGATCGCTTGGCGAAACAAGAAAAGGTATACATTTTCGCCGCTCATAGAAACGCAGCCAAGTGTGTCCGTTATTGCCGAGAACTCGGGCACGAGGTTGCCGCCTTCATCGACAATGACAAGTTGAAGCAAGGGGGCGAGTATTTGGGTCGTGAAGTCCTACCGTTGGATGCGGTGCCGCACGACGCCGTGATTATCAACGCGTCGGGACGATATTGCGCCGAAATCAATGCACAACTACGGCAAGCCAACTATCCTTGGGCCATCGACCTAATGGAGTTGCTGTTTCTCCACAATCTACCCTTTCAGGCAGAATGCGGATTCCGGAGCTATGTTTCCGACACCGTGGGCAGCCGGCTGGTCATTTTGACCTTGTATCTGATGTTGGCTGATGACTCGTCCCGCGCAGTACTCGACGGCTTGGTGTTGTTCCGGCTGACATTGGATTCGGCGATAGCCAGTAAGATAGCGTCGCCGTACTCCCAAGAATTTTTCGCGGAAGACGTGCTCCACTTCGGTTCAGGCGAAGTCTTCGTAGACGGTGGCGCGTTCGACGGTGACTCGTATCGACGTTTCGCTCGTTTGGCGCCGGATTTTTCGAAGGCCTACTTGTTCGAACCCGATGCTGAAATCTGTCGGCGCGCCGAACAAGAGGTGGCCGGGGATCAACGGGTCGCCATTTGCAACTATGGCCTTTGGTCAACTACTGGAGACCTCCGTTTCTCTGGCACGGGTGGAATGGATGGCGCCATCTGCGACGACGGCGAGATCCGCATCCCGGTCGTAGCGATCGACGACTTCGTTCGCGACAAGGTGACGCACATCAAGCTTGATGTCGAGGGTGCAGAAGAAGCGGCCTTGTTGGGCGGTCGCCAACGAATCGGAGAGAGTCGCCCCAAAATGGCTGTGGCGCTTTACCACCGCGCCGATGACTTGTGGAAGCTCCCGGCTCTGATCGAAGCGTTGGGAGGGAGTTATCAATACAGCATCCGGCACTATTCCCACACCGTGGACGACAGCATTGTGTATGCATTGCCGATTGATTGACGTGACTGACACAACATGAATATCGAAACCTGGTTCAATACCGAAGAAATCAAGCGATTTTATTTTCCTGGGAGGATCTTTGTTGGTCCAGGCGTATTCTCTCGTGCCGTGGTCCTGTGCCACGAGACAAATGGTACCGTCGCTGTGGTCATTGACAAGGTGGTCCATGACCTGTCATTTGTCAGGGAAGCGCTTGCTAATCTAGGTAGCAAGCTTTCCAAGCTCATGCTGGTGGATGGGGCGCCGATCGCGCAAGATGTCGACGCCTATGTACGGAGCTTTGTAAATCCCCCCAAGGTAGTGTTGGCTATCGGTGGAGGCAGCGCCACGGATTTCGCGAAAGCCGTGGTGGCGTCGTTCGTTTTTGGTGTCGTCGACGGTGTTGGCTTGCGAGGCAACGTGCCGAAAGTCTGCTCGGATACCAAGCCTCTGTTGGTCAGCGTGCCCACCACCGCTGGATCGGGTGCCGAGGCGAGTCGCTATTACGTGACCTATGACCAAGCTGATCGTCATAAGGTGTTCGGCAAAAGTTGGCGACTGGTGGCGGACTGGATCATGCTGGATCCCGTCTTTCTGCGTTCGGTGCCGGATAGCATCCTCGTGTCCTGCGCCTTCGACGTCTTCGTGCACCTGTTCGAGACTCTCATCTGTCGACAGGAGAGATCCTGGATTGGCGGGATGTTCTCGGTGCACGGCATTTCGCGCCTGATGGATGCCCTGAGTCGGGCCATTTACGACGGGGAGCGCAGCGACGCCGTCCATTGCGCACTGATGGAGACGGCTACCCTAGGCGGCGTGGCGATCTCAAACGTTCGCACGGGTAACCTCCATGAGGCTGCTGGCGCTCTGCTTGAGCTAACGAACCTCAGTCATCCAGAAACACTTTTCGTTTTCTTTCGCGATGCGGTCGAACAATACTTGGGTGTAATTGGCGATTGCGAAGCCCGGTTGCTTGCCCAGCTTCGGCTGGTCCCCGCCTTTGAAAATTTTTCTGCGCTAGGCGATGTTATCGGTTGGTGGGAAGCGCTGTTCGCAAAGACGGGGCTGGAGGCCAAGATTCGGGAATCCATGGTCGAATTGAAACCGTCGTTGGATAAGGTGCACGATCACGTGTTCCAACGCGTCTACTCGGACAAGGTTTGGATCAACAAGGAAAGTCCGTTACCGTTGGGTGAACAAGCAATCCGGAATCTGATAGAGCGTTCGCTAAACCGCTTCGGCCTTTCGAGTTGAGAAACTCTGGTATCGGGCAGACAATACTTATGAAAGTCATTATGGAGTCAATGCGTCGTGATTGAACTATTGGTAGCCGCATCTTTCGCATCGCTGCCCCGCTTGGCGCCCGTTCTCGAAAGGTTTTCGCGGCTGGGCAAACTGACATGGTTTGGGGAAAGCCCATCGACAGTTGCTTCAAACTTCCTCGCTGCGCCGAAAATAGCCGACATTGCGGAGCTTGAGGCGGGTTCCAGTCTTATCCTGCTGGTGGCTTTTCAGGCGGGGGAGGTTGTATCTGGCCATGAAGGCGGTCAGGTGTTACGGGTTGTCGAGCGACATTCAAACGCTGTCGCTGTTGGCGAGGCGACTCTGGTTGTCGACGATTTCGCGCAGTTGGAACTACTCGCCAAAATACAGGACTATCCCGGATTCAGTCAGCTATTGCAGTGCCGTGGCTGGACTGCCAGCGATTTCCGTAGTGCGGTGCTTGATCGCTATGGTGCTGCCATTGAGGCTCTTCAAACTCAGCGGCGTGCCGCGATATTTGGTGCGCAGCGCCTCGGTGAGAAAGTGGAGGAGAGTTTGCGGGCAGCCGGCATTATGCCTGTGGCGTTTATCGACAACAACCCGAGTAAACACGGGAGCAATATCAACGGACTTCCTGTTTTGTCGCTGTCCGCGCTGTCAGATAAATCCATCCCCATCGTGATCGCGACCACGCGGTTCACCAGCAGTATCACGCGCCAGTTGGGGCGTGAGGGTTTTCGCCATATTCTTCCATATTCAGTGATGTCACTGGTTGATGAACCGCGATACCCCGATGAGATTCCCTATGTTGGTATTCAGCAGGACTTCGCCGAACATTGGGTGCGTTACCTTGGGCTCTTCCTGGCGCTGTCAGATGAGAAGTCGCGTGATGTTCTGGACGGCCTAGTCCATTATCGCTTGAATTACGACGCTCGCATGGCGGACGCCGTGGCCGATGACTACGCACGCCAGTATTTTGATGCCGAACTGGTTGAATTCGACGGCAAGGATGTGTTTGTGGATCTCGGCGGTTACGATGGCGATACGGCTGAAAAATTCATCCAATATAGCGGTGGGGCTTATGCCAAGATTTATATTTTCGAACCCGATAAGAACTTACTGCGTCGCGCGGCTGGTCGTCTTCAAGCGTACAAGGCGGTCGAATTCGTTTCCGCCGGCGCCTATTCGAGAGACGGGGATTTGAGATTCTCCGCCTCGGGCCGCACTAATGGCGCGATATCGGACGTCGGCGAACTGGTTATTCCGATTCGGAAGCTTGACAGCGCGATCAATGAGGCGCCCACACTGATCAAGATGGATATTGAAGGCGCGGAGACCGAAGCCCTGCTTGGAGCCGCAAATCTGTTGCGCGCGGTTCGGCCAAAACTGGCGATTGCCGCGTACCATGACGCGCCCGATCTCTGGCGTCTTGTGGACGTGGTTCGCGAGATCAATCCGAGCTACCGTTTCTACTTGCGTCACTATTCGGAAACTGGACTGGAAAGCGTCATCTATGCGGTCTGAGCCGAACAATACGTCGGCCCAAGCGCTTCCGCCGGTTGGTCGCAGAAAAAGAATCACGATCATGACTCCTTGTTATAACGAGGAAGCAGGAATCGAAGAATGTTATCTGGCAGTAAAGTCGTTCTTTGCCGAGCAGTTGCCCGAATATGACTACGAGCATCTTTTCATCGATAACTGTTCTCAAGACAACACGGTCAATATTTTGCGCGACATTGCCGCCGGTGACAGTAATGTAGGAGTCATTGTCAACTCCAGAAACTTCGGACCCAATCACTCGCCGTATCACGCGATTCTCGAAGCTCGCGGTGATGCGGTGATACCCGTCGTAGCGGATTTACAGACACCGGTAGCGACGATTCGTGAATTCGTCCGCTTGTGGGAGCAGGGATTCGACATGGTATTAGGAATTCGGGTTGGCATGTCGGAAGCGCGTTGGCTTCGAATTTCGCGAGATATGTATTATCGAATCATGTCGCGCCTCTCGCACATCGATCACTATCATGGCTTCATCGGTTTTGGCTTGTTCGACCGTAAAACGGTAGATGTTATGCGGCGGCTCGTGAATCCAAATCCCTATTTTCGTCGAATCATTTCAGAGATTGGTTTCAGTAAGGCTTTTGTCGAATATATCCAACCTCCGCGTAAACATGGGAAGTCGCGTCTGAATTTTCCAGATCTTCTGGATTATGCGATCCTGGGTATGGTCAGTTGCAGCAAGGTTCCCTTGCGTCTCATGACGGTTTTTGGACTAGTGGTCTCCGTGGCCAGTCTGCTCGTCGGTCTCTGCTATTTGGCCTTGAAGCTCATCCATTGGGATTCTTTTGCCTTGGGGACCGCACCGCTGCTGATTGGAATGTTCTTCTTCGCGGCGGTTCAGATCCTTTGCCTCGGTATGATTGGCGAATACGTAGGCGTGATTTTCGATCACGTTAGGAATAGACCGCTGGTAATCGAACGCGAACGGATCAATTTCGATTGAGATTCCATTGAGATAATAGCCGAATTATTCAATAGGATGTTATAGATGACGGAACCGGGAAAGGCCGTTCTATTCTCTGGTGCTCCGAGCCAGTTGCTGCGGAGCCAGTTGTGGCAATGGCTGGGTATGCCGGCATTGGTGGTGGTCGCCGCATTCCAGATGCAGCATTCCGTGGCATTGATCGGGCTGGACCTCCACCATGATACGTTCATGTTCGATGCAGCCCGGAGGCTTCTCGATGGGGAGCTTCCATTTAGGGATTTCTTCTATCAGTACAACTTGGCTACCGTATTTTTCCATGCTTTTGCGTTGAAGATGTTGGGTACGCAAATTGCCTCGTTGAAGGTTGCGACGGCGGTTTCTTATGCAGGCATCGCTGTTTTGATATACATAAGCGTTGCCGTTATCAGGCCCGGGCGATGGGCGCTGGCTGCCGCGTTGCTGTGGAGCGTGCTGAGTCCTTTCTACATGCCGGCGCTTAATGGCTACCACGCATGGTCCACTGTCTACATGATGACGGCCGTGATGGGAGGTGCTGTTTGTCTGGCAATGGCTCTCACCGACAGACCCATTCTTTGGGCCTTGCTGGCTGGTGTCTGCTTCAATCTGGCATTCTGGTTTAAGCAGGTGGCGGGCCTGCAGATTCTCGTTTTACTGGCCTGGATCGTGTACAACGCGTTGCGTTCTCCCGCTCTAGATTCTGGACGTCGATTCCAGGTGATGTTTTTTGGTATCGCACTTGGCGGCTTGGTGTCGTCGATTCCTTTCTTTGCCTATTTGTATCAGCACTCGTTGTTTGAAGACTGGTGGCGATCGGCCTTCGTCTTTAACGGTTTTTTTGCCGCTTCCGGACATTCCGCGTCGGGCTTGGCTGCGGTAGCTCGAACCTTCCTTCCAGTAACTCGCGAACTGGGATATATCTCGCTTGTCTGGGCACTGCTGCCGCTTTGTCTTGTTGCCATCTTGTTTGAACGACAACCCGCTGAAAGTGGTGGTTTGTTCTTGCGTTCCGGAAAACGTAATTTCGCGGCCTCGCTTTTCGTGACCTTGTCGATCGCTGGCTGGCTCGAATATTTTCCTTTGGCACATGCCTTTCACACTCACTTATTCATGGCGCCGATGTTCGTACTGCTGGCGTGGTGTGGTGATCGCGTGACACTGAAACCGCTTCTTGTGGATAGGGGGAACTGGCCTTTGATGGTGCTGTTAGTGCTGACTGGAGTGACCCTTGTTTACGAGGCGGCTCGACATCTTCATGGTTTTAGAGAAAAAACCAGTCAACCGACGGTAACCCTTAAAGGAAAAACCCCCGCCAGCGGTCTTCGCCTTACGCCAGACAATGCACGTGCCTTCACCGCTTATTATGACGCAATGTTGGCCACGAGCAAGGCGGCAGCCGAGTCGCAGTTGGTGCCCATGTCCGTCGATCCCTTGAGGGCATTGTTGCCCTACAGCAATCTAAAGTACACAGATTTCAAGATGGGGGTGAACTGGACGTGGCCAAACGAAATTGTCGAATCGGGCTTCAACAAGCGTCTAGCGAGGCGGATCGCCGAGCGCAAAGCGCCAATTTATGCGGACTCCCTTATCGGGGTGCCAGGCTACTTACCCGTTGCTTTGCTGGAGATGGAGTCGCCAATAACGGCGAGCCATACTCTCTACGCTCCTTCCGCCGATCCGAGGCTGATTGAACCTCCGACGAATCCTGTCGTTGGTGGTGCCATTTATCTGTCAAGCAAGTCTTTCCCGATACCCGAGCAGTCTGCCATCAACCAGGTTGAGCAGCCGCTCTACTTAAATTTATTTCGGCTGGTTGATGTCAATGGCATTGACGCGGAAGATGTCGCTCATCTCCATGTTTCGATTGCCAGACCAGTGGACTTCCCTGCCAAGCTGTCGAAATTTCAGTACGAATACTTTGTGAAGGCTGTGCCGGGTTCGATGGCTGCGAGAGTGGCCGAATTATACGAGAGCCATCCGAACGGTCACTACGAATTGAAGTGGCCGCTCGAGCATGGACAGACGTTGGATCTAGCCAAATTCATGTTGTCGCAGGGAAAATTGTTCGAGGATCTGAATCGTCCGATGTTCTTCACAACGCTCGCTTCTACACCGGATCATCGACCATTTTTGGCCAAAAAAAAGGCCGATGAGGATGAGATGCGGATCTATTGGGCGCGATCATGGTTCAAAGGATTGGCTTTCAGGAAGACCAAACCCGAGGTAAGTACTGCGTATTTCTTGGCGATCCCTGCTGGGGTCGTTCACATGAACGAGGAGGCGGTTCTTTACGTTCAGGTCGTAAAGAAGGACAACACCACGCGGAATTTCTACCTTCATTATATTCCGACATGAATCTTCAGTTTGACATGCTTGAGGCACGCGTCCGCAGTATCCTGGCGGAGCCGACAAAAATTCGCTATTTGCTTGCCGGGGCGTGGAATACTTTTTTCGGATATGCTATTGGGTTAGCTCTTTATTACGGATTTGAAGGGCGTGTTCATGTGGTGGAGGTCGGCATCATGGCGAATGTCCTAGCGATTACCATGGCGTTCGTGACTTACAAACTATTTGTGTTCCGAACCAAGGGAAACTGGCTCGTCGAATATTTCCGTGCCTATCTGGTGTATGGGGCGACTGGGATCATGAGCATCGGGCTTCTTTGGTTACTCGTTGGAGGTTTCGGGTTGCCGTTCTGGCTTGGCCAAGGCTTGACACTTGTGCTCACCGTGGCCGCCTCTTACGTTTTTCATGCGCGTTTTACATTTAAGGTTTCACCAGTTAGGCAGGTAAACCGGGGGTAAGCGAATGCCTTTTCCCTTTGGGGGAACACCTCGGTGAGAGTGGTCAACCAAGGGCGTTGGGCCGCGCCGCCGTTCGTGCTGCAATTTCTCGTTCAGTCACTCGAAGAGGGTGTGTATGAAATTACGACTTGTGTTTGCACTGGCGATGATCGCTGTCCTTTCCAATCCGGCCTTTGCCTACATTGATCCAGGTACCGGTAGCCTACTCCTGCAGGGTTTGCTCGCGCTTATCGTGGGCGCGCTAGCGACAATAAAGCTTTACTGGAAGTCTATTTCCGATGTCGTTGCGCGGTTGTTCGGAAGACGCCAGCGTTCAGATCGGAAATGACACTCCGCGCCACGGAAGGTGAGGAAGGATCGTTCCGTGACCCACGCGGCAGAGTATATAGTCATGACGGGAGAATTTTTCGCGCTATTGCTCCGAAGGCGCTAGGTGATTATCGCTGGCTTATGGACAGCAGGCTGTATTCGCGCCTTGTGGGTAAGCGATGGTTGACTGCGGCTGTTGAGATCGAAACCCCAAGTACACAAACCGGATCGCTGGTGATTGAGCATGAAAGAATTCCTTTCGTATCCTACCCGTACGAGTGGACCTTCTCTCAGCTCAAGGCGGCGGCAGTGCATCAGTTGGATGTCCATCTCGAGGCACTTGATCACGGGGTCACCCTCAGCGATGCGAGTGCCTACAATGTGCAATTCATTGACGCCAACCCGATCTTTATTGATGTACTTTCGTTCGTCCGGTATCAAGAAGGGATGTTTTGGGCCGCTCATCGCCAATTCTGCGAGCACTACCTGCATCCTCTTCTGTTTACTGCTAAATTCGGCATTCCATTCAATAATTGGCTTCGCAGCAACATGGAGGGTCTGACTGGACAAGATCTCGTGAGGCTGCTGCCATTGCACCGCAAACTTTCTTTTCGCACCTTCCTTAATGTCACTTTGCCATGTTGGCTGCAGCAGTTTTCCTTCAATAACGATGCAGCCGTTCAGCGCGCTTCTTCGCGTTACCTCTCGAAAGCGGCGTTGGTATTCATGCTGACCAGCTTGCGCGACTGGATTTTAGCCATGAACCCAAAATCCGGTACGACGACATGGGGTCGCTACTACGAAACAGGCCATAACTACTCTGGGGTAGAGGCGGAAGTCAAGCACCGAATCGTTTCCGAGTTCATCGCGTGCAGGGCGCCGAGAACCGTTTGGGACATGGGCTGCAACACGGGGATTTTCTCGGAAACCGCGTTGGCCGCCGGTGCAAGGCGTGTGATCGGGTTTGATTTTGATCAAATGGCTCTCGAAGGCGCATACCGAAGAGCCAAGGAAAAGAAACTCGCTTTTCTGCCTCTTTTTCAAGATGCCGCAAATCCAAGTCCCGATCATGGTTGGAATGGAGCAGAGCGAAAATCCCTTTTTTCCCGAAATAACGCGGATGCACTGATTGCTCTGGCCTTCGAACATCATCTCGCAATCGGCCGTAACATTCCTCTCGACCAGTTGGTTGCCTGGCTGGTGTCGCTGGCGCCCGTCGGCTTGGTGGAATTCATCCCGCGCGGTGATTCCAATCTTGATCGGCTTTTACGTCACCGGGAGGACATTTTTGAGAACTATACGGAGGCCAATTTTCGATCAGCGATCGAGGACGTGGCGCAAGTCGACAGGGTAGACGTTGTCTCTACCTCCGGACGGAAACTTTACTGGTACTCAAGGCGGGCCTAAGGGCTGCCCCACTTTTGTTTTCTGTTTTTTTTTACCCAGTCATTTTTTCCGAGTCATCGTACGGCGATGCAGATTCTCAACAGATTCCAGGTGCGAAAAGTTTGGCAAAAGCTGACAGCCATCTCGTCAACGTATCTGGCTTTTTTGCTCTTCGTTATCATTCCTTTTTTTGAGTACTGCATCCGCCGTACAACGATCGTTCACTATTATCTTGGCGACAGTGTCAGCAATTACATTGGTCTATTCGCTGTCATATGGGCTGCTGCGTCGTTAGTCATCCTCTTGAACAGAGGCCTCCTGAAGATCATTCCGCTTTTGCTATTGGCAGGAGCGATCACCTTTTATTGCCATTATTTTCCATACCCGGAACTTAGTATTTTTGTGGCTTTGGGATTGATGTGTCTGGTGGAGTTGGACAAAAAAACCACCTTTCTTGCAAACTCATTGATCTTATTTTTAGGACTCTTGTTTTTTCTATACGCCGTATTCGGCATCCAGGCCAATCGAAGCCGCTTGCCGACGAAACCAATCAATACGGTCATTCTGGTATTCGACGAGTTCGGTCTCGAACAGGTAGGAGGCTATCGCCTCCTGGAAGATAAAACCCGGTTTCCGAATTTCAGCGCGATCATGGCGACGTCCGACATCCATCACAATGCTGTTGCCAATAATTCATATACCGAGAAGGCTGTGCCCGCGATCATTGCCGGGAGACACGCGAACCTGATTGGGGGCGGTTTTTACCGTGGGCCTTCGCTATTCGAATTGTTCAGACGAACCCACCGTATGCATGTCGTCGAGCTTATCGATACCTTTGAACACCAATTCGACGGTCGTTTTGCGGATCGCGTTGGAAAACTGTTTAAGCATTATCTCGGCGCGGTTTACCGGACGCCCCGGATTGACGGAATATCGGATCTTGTGACGATTGCGGCCAGTCCAGACAAATTTTCGACTAACCGCAGTCGGTTGCTCGCAGATGAACTTGTTCCGGCGGACCAGGGCGATCATCGCCCTTTTTTCTATTTTCATCATCTACTCGCGCCTCACAGACCGTATCAGTGGAACGCGGCGTATTTTTATAACCAGAACGAAACCGCCGATGTTCTTTTCAGATCCGAATTGGATGAGAACACGAGGTCATTGGTCAATATGACGAATTATAGAGAGCGGTACATTGATCAGCTGAAGCGGATCGACCAGGAACTTGGACGCCTGACGGATGCGCTCCACGAGAAAGGTGTTTTTGACGATACCGAGATCATTCTCACATCGGATCATGGCATTTCCTTCGATCCTGGAAAATCGGCACGGATGCTGGAGCCTGGCAACGAAATATCGATCCAATTTGTCCCTTTGATTGTAAAACACAGGGCACAGGTGACGCGTCGCGATGTTTACGAGCCGATTTCCAATTTGGCGGTCCATCGCCTGGCATTGGAAGCGAATGGGGGCGCGCGCAAGGGTGAGAAACAGCCTGGCACGGGACGCGAGTGCTTCTGGCTCTTCAACTGCGTCGCCGCGCCGGAATTGAGTGCCTTTGTCACTAATGTCGCCGACTACGAAAAAAGGGTGGCAAAACAAGGCGCGCAATTTGAGCGTCAATTGCTTCCGGAAGGGAGGGCGTCAGATCTCACAGTGCCTGAGCTTCCAGAGGCTATCAGCGACTACGCGGAGATTGAGCCAGGTTTTGGAAATATCGATTCGGTTACCGATGATTCCAATTATTATCCCTTTAATCTGGTTTTTAGTTTTCACGGAACGACCCCTCTGGGAAAAACCCTCTATGCGTTCGTTGACAATAAACCGTGCGCGTCGATTGAGATTGACAAAAAATCAGAGAAGTATTCCGTTTATTGCTCGCTTCCCTTTCCCAAGCATGCTTCACAATTGGATTTTTATCTTTTTGACGGCATCCGGATGACTTATTTGCCAAAGAAGCTGGGTTATAATCATTTTTTGTCATCCAAATGGAGCGGCGCATGGCGGGAAATTTATAATGCCGCGCCATCAACCTATGCCTCACCATATGCCGCGCATAGGATTTATCTGGCTGAGAATCATCGGGAGATAATCTTTGTGGATGGAAAAACGGAAAACATTGATCAGCGAGTCGCCTTCCCGAGCGATTTCGATTTTGACGCCATTCATTTATATGACGTCAACTTCCTGCTTACTAGCAAAAAGTCTGGACAGGTGCTGGTTTTCAATTATCGGCGTTGATGATTGACTCGTCATGGGTAAACTGCCGCGCCACCGCGGGATCCGGGATCGCCTAAAGGGCGATGTTGGCTTGGGGGTCGACAGCTCAATGGAGTGGCATCTCGCCCACCGCGCTTCGACCAACAGGAACTATGTGATTGAAGGAGAATTTTTTGCCTACCAGCAGCACCCTCAAGCATCCCTACTACATCATTTCCCCACGCTACGTCAGAACTTCAGGCGGAGTTCGTGCGCTCTTTCGCCTTGCCGATCTCATTAACAAGGCCGGCGGTTCGGCGTTTGTATATCTCCGTCCGTGTTTCAATCCGGATCTGGCGTCGTCTCCGATGGACGTGGCGCCGTTCCTCAATCAGCGGATTGTTGATTATCATTTCCAGAATGGGCTGACACCGATTGTTGTCTATCCGGAAACCGTGCGTGTGTCGAAGTTTTCGCCGCCGGTTCGTGTCCGTTATCTACTGAACTACAACGAATTGTTGTTCCGCAACGATCCACTTGAGGCAGACGATTATCTCTTGTCTTTCAGCCGAGCCATCGCGGATCAGATACAAGTCGATAAGCCTCGCCAGATACTTTTTCTTCCAGTTTCCGATCCGTTTTTTTTCTGCCCGCCGCAAGCGCCCGTGAGGCGCTCCGGCGGCGTGTACTATGCTGGAAAGTTCAAGTACCACTTTGGTGGACAGACCTTTCCGATCACCGAGGGAATGACGGAAATCACGCGTGATCGGCCGGATTCCCAAACGCCGGAGCAGATACGCGCACTCTTTCAGCGTTCGGAATTCTTCTATTCCTACGAAGACTCAGCACTAGCGCTGGAGGCCATTCTCTGTGGGTGTCCTACGGTTTTTCTTCCCAACGCGCATTTTCAAATCCCTTTGGGTGCCAAGGAGTTAAAAGGACTCGGCTTCGCATGGGGTGATTCTCCCGATCAACTTCGCCACGCGAAGGAAACCGTGGTTGCGGCGCGTGCGGAACATCTCCGGAGATTGGACGAAATTCAGGATCAGGTTCGGGCGTTCATGGTGGATACCCAGGCCATCGCAGCGAACCGGCCGTATGAAATGCCATTCGCCGGCGGAGTGTTCAAATCCCCTGGTTTTCTTCGCCGACTGCTGGATGTGGGCCCGTTCCTGCGGGACGTCATCGAAGACCGGGGTTGGGCGGGCACGCTAAAAACGGTGGCAAAACGGGTCGCGGCGCGGCGGTTCAACGTCTGATTGGCGATGCGTTCTCTTGCCTCGGCCCACATCGTTCTGCTGCAGAAGGTCTGGCAGGCGGCTTCCGGCTTCGTGACCGCCTTGCTGGTGACCTGTTTTCTGTCTCCGACCGAGCAGGGCTTTTATTACGCCATCGGTAGCCTGCTTAGCGGCTACGTCCTACTGGATCTCGGACTCTCGCCTTTATTGGTGCAGATTTCGGCGCGGATGTTTCCTGGCCTGACCATCGGGACAAGTGGGCAGGTGGCACCATTCGGCCATACCCGGACCGCTTTCCTGGCGTTGGTCGCCTGGAGCCGGCGCTGGTATGCACGTGCGAGTCTGTTCGCGTTGCTCTTGATTCCCATCGGCTATCTGTATTTCTCGCTGGCGAGGATCGGTCAGGAGGACATCGGTTGGCAATGGCCCTGGCTGCTGGCCGTGCTCGGCGTTGGGCTAAGCCTGCCCGCGTATCCGACGCTTTCCATTTTGGAGGGCACCGGGCGCGTGTCGGAAGTCTACCTGTTGCGCTTGCTCCATTACGCGCTGGGTGCCGTGCTTGCCTGGGTGCTGCTGGTCATCGGTCTAGGCCTCTATGCGCCTGCGATGGCACCCTTGGCGGTCGCGTTCACCACCTTTTTCTGGTTGCGGCTCCGCTATAAGGATCTGTTTGGTGGCTCCGGGTCCAGGTCCGGTTCGGAATTTTCCTGGCGCGAACAGGTCTGGCCACTGCAGAGGCGTGTCGCCCTGTCGTGGCTGGCCAGTTATGCGTTTCTCAACTGGCCGACCTTGGCGGTATTCTATTTTTGTGATGCACTGTCCGCGGGGCGGCTTGGCCTCTCGGTCGTCGTCGCCAATTTGGTGGGCTCGCTCTGTGCTTCTTGGCTGATTGCCAAAGTGCCGCGGATTACTCATCTGGTTGTGGAAGGCCGGGAATCGGCGTCGCGAAGCCTGTTCGGAAACGAGTTCAGGAAAGCGTTTCTGTTGATGTGCGCCGCTTACGCGGTGTGCCTTGGAGCGGTGATACTGATCGACGGCGTCCCGATCGCCGGCAGGCTCTTGGCTCCTGTCGATTTGGCGCTGCTTTTCGGCGTGTTCCTCGTCTTTCATAGTCTCAGCATGTTCGCGGTTCATTTTCGCGCTCGCGGACGAGAAGTGATGGCGATGCCGATGTTGATCGCCACCTTGGTTGCTGTACCACTGTCGAGCGCGTTCGCCGGCGCCTATGGCATTCCTGGCGTGATTGGATCCTTTCTGGTCGCTTACGGGCTGATATGCGTTCCTGCGATGGCGATGGCTTGGAGGGCGGGCGATGCCGTGTGAGCATCCATTGGCCAAGGTGACCGTCTCCATTGTCAGTCATGGTCATGGCGGTATGGTAGCGGCGCTGGTCGATCAACTTCGAGCGTGTCCCAATGTGGGGGAGGTTATCGTGACGCTCAACGTGCCAGAGACGCTCCGGCCGCCGGAAGACGCTTTGGTCCGCGTCATCGACAACGAGAGGCCCAAAGGTTTTGGCGCCAACCACAACGCGGCGTTTCGCCTGTGCCGCGAGGCGTTTTTCTGTGTTCTCAATCCCGACATCGAATTGCGGGACGATCCTTTTCCGCTCCTGTTGCGCGCCTTGGAGGACCATGCCGTCGCATTGTCCGCACCGCTGATCGTCGCGCCCGATGGCACCGTGGAAGACAGCATCCGGTGTTTCCCCACCCTGATATCTCTTGCGCGCAAGGCCTTCGACGGTCCGGATGGCCGATATTTCGTTGAACCCGGTGCCCCTGTGTTCAATCCGGATTGGGTCGCGGGCATGTTCATGCTCTTTGCGTCGTCCGCGTATTCGCGGCTCGGAGGGTTCGATGAGCGCTATTTTCTCTATTATGAGGATGTCGATATTTGTCGTCGTGTCTGGCGATCGGGACTGAAGGTCGTCGCTTGCCCGTCGGTCAGTGCGATCCACGATGCGCGTCGCGACAGCCACAGAAGCCTTCGTCATCTGCGCTGGCATCTTACCAGCATGGCCCGCTTCTTCCTTTGGCGAAGGCATTAGGGGCTTTGTCGAATGGCTATTTTCGCCGGCCATAAGAAGTCGGTGAAATTGAGAAAACCAAGAATCCGTGGCTAAGCACGCTCGGGAGGGGCGATGACGATTTTAGTGACTGGCGCCAATGGCTTGATCGGGAAGGCGCTATGTGTGGCGCTCGAAAAAGGCGACGACCGGGTCGTCCGCGCGGTACGTACATCGACTGCGCCCGGGGAGATTGCCGTTGGCGATTTGGATCGGCATACCGAATGGAGTGCTGCCTTGGATACGACCATCGACGCGGTTGTTCATTTGGCGGGCAAGGTGCCGATGTCGGAAAAAGAAACCGCGGCGCAAGCCAGTCAGTATCGCCAAGCCAACACCCTGGGCACGATCAATCTGGCGCGGCAGTGCGCCAAAATCGGCGTCAGGCGTTTCATTTTCGTTAGCACGGTCAAAGTGCTCGGCGACGGAAAAAACGAGCCGTACCGCGCGGATGATCTGGCCAGGCCCGTGGATGCTTACGCGATTTCGAAGTGGGAGGCGGAACAAGCCTTGTCCCAGATCGCGCGCGAGACCGGGATGGAGGTCGTCGTTCTTCGCCCGCCCCTGGTTTATGGCCCCGGCGTCAAAGGCAACTTCCTTCGCCTCATGCAAGCGATCGAAAAAAGACATCCCTTGCCTCTCGGGGCCATTCGAAACCGCCGCAGCTTGATCTATCTGGGAAATTTGGTGGACGTCGTTCGTTTATGTCTCGTGCATCCCGAAGCGCCCGGAAAAACATTCCTGGTAAGTGACGGTGACGACGTGTCCACGCCAGAATTGATACGTCGGATCGCCGAGGCCATGCGGCGACGACCGTTTCTCGTGCCCGTCCCCGTCGCCTGGATGGAATGGGCGGGAGCGACACTGGGTAAACGTGCCGCCGTTGACCGTCTGATCGGCTCGCTTGCCGTTAACATCGCACCGATACAGGAAATTTTGGGCTGGCGCCCCCCCTTCACCATGCCGTCGGGGCTCGCGGAGACAGCGCAGTGGTATTCGAAAGTCGAGGCAGGTCGGTGATGCTACGTATACTGGATATCGTGTTGGCCGGTGTGGGGTTGTTGGTCGCGCTGCCCTTGCTGGCAATTCTTTTCCTGATCGGGATGTTTGACACCGGCGCGCCCTTGTTCAGGCAGGTGCGCGTGGGACAGCACAAAAGACCATTTACCCTGGTCAAATTCCGCACCATGAAACCAGACACGCAGTCGGTGGCCACGCATCTGGCCGATCCCGCCGCGGTGACCGCGTTGGGTGCGTTTCTGCGTCGCACCAAGCTCGACGAACTGCCGCAGTTGTGGAATGTTTTCAAGGGCGAGATGAGTCTGGTCGGGCCGCGCCCCTGTTTGTTCAATCAGGAAGAACTGGTCGCGGAGCGTGACTCGCGAGGCGTTTTTGCCGCGCGTCCCGGGATTACGGGTCTGGCTCAAATCAGGGGGATCGACATGTCGACGCCACGTCTGCTGGCTGAAACGGACGCGCGTATGTTGGAGGGTTTGGGCGTGCCCGCCTACTTTGCGTACATCGTCAAAACGGTTACCGGCTCGGGCAGCGGTGACCGTATTCGGCAAGGGTGAGCGTGAATGCGCGTGACTAAACTGCCCTTGAATTTGGCCATTCCAGTGCTGGCCTTGCCAAGACCGGCCAAGCGAATCGTGGCCCTGACGGTCGACTTCAGCTTGTGTGTGCTGACCGTTTGGTTGGCGTTCTATCTCCGCCTGGGCGATTTCATCGGTTTTACCGGGACAAGCGTGTGGGCGCCGGGGGCGATCCGAGCCACGGCGGCGTCCGTTGGCCTGGCGTTGCCACTTTTCGTCGTATCGGGGCTGTATCGAGCCATCTTTCGCTACAGTGGCTGGCCGGCCTTGCTGGCGGTGGCGCGGGCGGTGACCATTTACGGTTTGCTGTACGCCTCCGTATTCACCGCCGTCGGCGTTGCCGGCGTGCCGCGCACCGTTGGGATCATTCAGCCCATTCTGCTGCTCCTGTTCGTGGGCATCTCCCGGGCGCTGGCGCGGGTCTGGCTGGGCGACCAGTATCTGAGCATCCTCAAACGAGTTTCGCGTCCCAAGGTGCTCATCTATGGCGCGGGCGGCACGGGGCGCCAATTGGCCACCGCCATGGCTAACAGTCACGAGATGAAGGTAGTGGGGTTTCTCGACGACGACGATCGTCTCCACGGCCATGTTCTGAACGGTCAGCCGATCTATAACCCATCCGACCTCGACAGCCTGGTAAGCGCACTCCACATCAGTGACGTGCTGCTGGCCATGCCCAGCATCTCGCGCCACCGCCGCAACGAAATCCTGAGCCGGATCCGCAGCGCGCAAGTGGCCGTTCGCACCCTGCCCAGCGTGACCGATCTGGCCCAGGGGAAGGTCAGCGTGTCGGATCTGCGGGATCTCGATATCGACGATCTGCTCGGGCGCGAGCCGGTGGTGCCCAACCACCTCCTGTTGACCAAGAACATCGCCGGCAAGGTCGTGCTGGTGACAGGCGCCGGTGGCTCCATCGGCAGCGAACTGTGCCGCCAGATTCTCGCCGTGGCGCCGGCCCGGCTGCTGTTGATCGAGCAAAGCGAGTTCGCGCTCTACGCCATTCATCAGGAACTGGAAGAAAAACGGGTCGGCCGGGAAATTGAGCTGCTGCCCTTGCTGGCCTCTGTGCAGGACGACGATCGCATGCGCGAGATCCTGTCCACCTGGCGTCCGAATACGGTTTACCATGCGGCCGCCTATAAACACGTGCCGCTGGTCGAGCACAATCCGGCCGCGGGGATAAAAAACAACGCGCTGGGTACCCTGCGCACGGCCCGCGCCGCCGCCGAAAACGGCGTCGCCGACTTCGTGCTGATCAGCACCGACAAGGCGGTGCGTCCCACCAACGTGATGGGTGCCAGCAAGCGCCTGGCGGAAATGGCGCTGCAAGCCCTGGCGGCCACCGGCACGGGCACCAGGTTCAGCATGGTCCGTTTCGGCAACGTGCTGGGTTCGTCCGGCTCGGTGGTTCCCAAGTTTCGCGAACAGATTCGTGACGGTGGCCCCATCACGCTCACCCACTCCGAGGTCACCCGCTACTTCATGACGATTCCGGAAGCCGCGCAACTGGTCATCCAGGCAGGGGCCATGGCCAAGGGCGGCGACGTGTTCCTGCTGGACATGGGCCAGCCGGTGAAAATCATCGATTTGGCGCGGCGGATGGTGGAACTCTCCGGCCTGACGGTGAAAGACGACAACGATCCCGATGGCGACATCGAGATCCAGGTTACCGGCCTGCGCCCTGGCGAAAAACTCTACGAAGAATTGCTGATCGGCGACAATCCCCAACCGACTTTACACCCTCGAATCATGAAAGCCCGTGAGGATTTCATGCCCTGGACCGACTTCGAGGACCGTCTGCATGCCCTGGAAATCGCCTTGAACGTCAACGACGTCGGTGTCATTCGCCTGATGATGCAACAACTGGTGGCGGGCTACATCCCGAGCGACGAGATCGTGGACTGGGTTTATCTGGAGCACGCCTCGGAAGCGCCGGCCCTGGAACGCATGCGCTGACCTTGGGTCGCCGGCACCGGTGCTGGCATGCTCGTCCGACGCTTTCCCGCCGCCTCGCCATTCTCGCGCATTCCAGCAGACAATCCACGCGCCAATCGATCACCAAGTCTTCTCGCGCGTTGACTGCCCCCAGATTGACTGCCCCCAGAAGTTGGACAAACTTCAAGGTTTCCATGAAGAAGTACAAAACTGAATTCAAGCTCGATATCGTCAAAAGCTTCTTGGCCGATGAAGGCGGAGCGAAACTGTTGGCGCGGCAGTGGTCGGTCCCCGAAGAGAAGATCAGGACTTGGGTGAGCCACGACCGCCGGCATGGTATCTTCAAGGAACTGAATCGGCGATCTGTAGCCAAGAGTCGAATGCAGGCGTTTCCGGTTGTAGAAGACTTCGATGTATTCGAAGCTGGTGGCCTTCATGTCGGCATGAGTGGCATGGCGAATTTCATGTTGAAGCTGTTGAACCAGATCTCCGTCGGCGCGTTGCCCCAACAGTTTCCCTTTCAACTCATCGAGCAGGTCATGCCGAATTCCTTGAGCTTGTCCTGAAACGCATGGCTGGCGTACTGGCTGCCAAGCTCGGAGTGATGCATCAATCCCGGCGCCGGACGCTTCCTGAACCAGGCCATGGTCACCCGAGTTCCGCGGTTAATCTCATAAGCCACTAATTTTCGAGTGCGCGCTCTGGTGAAAGGGTGTTGTTTGCGGCCTTCAGTTTGAGGCTAGTGGCACGGCAATTTTTCAATATCGTTTATTTAAAAAGCGTCAATGCGGTGTCTAGGGCGGCATGTATGTCAAAGTCACTCGCTCCGGTCCGCGTCGCTACGTCCAGCTTGTTGAGTCCTTCAGGGACGAAGCAGGCAAGGTGAAACAGCGCACGATCACCACCCTCGGTCGGCTCGATGTCCGCCAATTCGGCATGGCCAAGGAAGGCCTCATCGCCCGCCAGGTGATGCTCGGCGTGGTGCAAACGGGCGATGGCCTGCCGATCTATCACGAGGTGTTTGCCGCCAACACGGCGGAATCGCCCACCTCGTTGCCGACCTTGAAGACGGTGCTCGAACGCTTTGCGTCGATTCGCCGGGTGGTGCTGGTGGCCGATCGGGGCTTGCTGTCGCTGGACAATCTGGAGGCGCTGTCCGAGATCCGTTTGCAAAGCGGTGAGCCACTGGAATTCGTGCTGGCCGTTCCTGGCCGGCGTTACAGCGAATTCGCCGAGTTGTTGGATGCGTTTCAGGCACAGTGTGCCGATGCCGAGCGGGAAATCGTTGGCGAATTGCCGTGGCGAAATTTACGTCTGGTTGTTGCGCACAATCCAGAAGTTGCGAGAGAAATCCAAGCCTTGCGCCGCGAGCGTATCGAAGCCTTGGAAGAACAAGCCAATACCTGGTTTGGCAAGCTCGATGCGCGGGATGCCGGGGTGAAAGCCCGTGGCAAAAAGCTCTCCGATAGCGGCGCCAAGGCACGGCTGTATCACGCGGTCAAGGACGCCCACTTGGCAAACATCATCCGCGTCGATTTGAAGAGCGAACTCTTCGCCTATGAGATTGACCACGACGCGCTGGCATTGGCCGAACTGATGGACGGCAAATTGGTCACCAATACGCCGGATTTGTCGCCACAAGGCGTGGTCGACCGTTACAAGTCGTTGGCCGATTTCGAGCGCGGTTTCCGGGTGCTGAAATCGGAAATCAAGATCGGCCCGGTGTTTCATCGTCTGTCGCAACGGATCAAGGCGCACGCGGCGATCTGTTTCATGGCGCTGATTCTCTACCGCATCATGCGCCTCAAACTGAAAGCCGCAAACAACACCCTTTCACCAGAGCGCGCACTCGAAAGTCTGCGGCGAATTCAGCGTCACCGCATCCAAATCAACGGTGACCTCCCCGTTGAAGGCATCTCAACCATCACCGACGAGCAAGCCAGACTCTTTCAGACCCTCGGCGTCCAAAAACCCTTCGCAACACAACAAATGCCTCTCTTGTAGTGGAGCGTTATAAAACCGTGACCAATAAAATTAGTGACTTATGAGATTAACTGCGGAACTCGGGGGGGCTTGCCCAGCAATCCAGGCGTACTTCACAGAACATCTCTTGCAAAGTACGCCGTCGTTTTTTTTAGGATTTCGTTTTCCCGCTTGAGCCGGAGATTCTCGGCGCGCCGCCGGGAGAGTTCCATCTCTTCCGGTGTCACCACTCTGCCGCCGGCGCCGGCGAGCCTGCCTTCCGCTACTGCCTTGATCCCATTGCGCAAGGTCTGGTCGCTCAGTCCGAGTTCCTTGCAAATCTTGCTGACGCCTTGCCCGTCCTCGACGCGCTTGACCGCCAGTTCCTTGAACTCGGCCGTGTCGGCCTGCGTCGGTCTCTTCATTTCCCGCCTTCCAAAAAGTGACGCCAATTTTAGGTCACCCTTGGCAGACGAAATTTCGGGGGAAGCTCAGAAACTTTATCTATCGGCCTGCATCAACCTGTATAACGGCGAGCTCATCGCGCGCCGCATGACCAAGCGTGCCCCCACGTCTTCGAACTGGTTTCCGGCACACTTCGGGCGGCTCTGTCACCGCTGGAAAGCGCTACCGGCCTAACCGTTCACTCGGACCAAGGCTGGCATTACAAGATGCAGCCCTATCGTCACTGCTTCTCTCCATGAAACAAAAGCGCCTCGCAATCATCGCGAGGCGCTTCTCAAGCCACAGATCAACTGAGCGTTTTTATACAGAGCCAGGATATTGGCGGCTTTTATGTTTAGAAACCTGCGATTAACGTTTAGAGAACTGCTTGCGTCGACGTGCCTTGTGGAAACCAACTTTTTTCCGCTCGACTTCGCGTGCGTCGCGCGTCACAAAACCTGCCTTTGACAGTATTGACTTTAGTGACGTGTCGTAAGCGATGAGCGCGCGCGTGATGCCATGGCGAACCGCGCCCGCCTGACCGGACTCGCCGCCGCCGCCGACATTCACCAGAATATCAAAATCATTTAGTTGCTCGATCAGTTGCAGCGGCTGGCGGACAATCATGCGACCAGTAACGCGTGAGAAGAACTCGTCAACTGGTTTGCCATTGACCACGAATCTACCGCTGCCACGTTTCATGAACACACGGGCCACAGCGCTTTTCCGCCGGCCAGTACCATAGAAATAATTATCAGCCATGGTGGTCCTTTAGAGTTCCAGTACTTTCGGCTGCTGGGCCGTGTGCGGGTGATTCGCACCTGAATAGCATTTCATTTTCTTCAGCATGGCATAACCGAGAGGTCCTTTGGGCAGCATGCCTTTGACAGCCAATTCAAGGATGCGGGCAGGAAAACGCTGCTGCATCTTGGTGAAGTTGGTCTCGTAAATGCCCCCAGGGTACCCCGAGTGCCGATAATATTTTTTATCTTCTGCCTTGTTGCCTGTAACGCGCAACTTCTCGACATTTGTCACGACGATATAGTCGCCAGTATCAACGTGAGGGGTAAATTCTGGCTTGTGTTTGCCGCGTAGACGACGTGCAATTTCGGTCGCAAGGCGACCGAGCACTTTGTCCGTGGCATCAACCACAAGCCACTCGCGTTTCACTTCGTGCGATTTGGCGGAGAAAGTCTTCATCAAAAGCGCCGTCCTTTAGCCTGATAACGGAAAGCCCGACATACTAGTGCAAGTCCGCCGAGCGTGTCAATTGCCGTTTCGGGAATGATCCCATTCGACAGCCCTTGTCTCGTTATTGTTCATGTGTCCATGGCGATGGTGGGTGGCTGACAAGGCGGGCACAAGTGTCGGGCGAGCGAAAAAAAGCGCGGCTCGCAGGAGCCGCGCTAAATCCACACCAAAGGAGGAGGGTGGAGGAGACACTGGGTGTCGCACCGGACACGCCGGATCGAAACAATGCTTACGTTGAACTCATTATGGCGTTGCTCCAGCAAAATATCAAGCGTTTTTTTGTGCGCCGCGCCATATTTCTTTGTCGTGGGTTGTTCGGCATGTGGGAAAAAAAGAAAAATTATTGATGTTCATAAGGTTGTAGATAAAATGGTATATCTATTACACAATATGTAATTTTTGCGGCGCTGATTAAAACATGTGTAGGCGCGCCATATATTGCATTGCAACATTTAGTGGGTGCGAAGATTCGATTGGTCAATTGCGATTAAAATGTCGCGCATCGCGTGGGAGTGCGCTCCCGGTTTGTTTGGCTGTTGGAGTGCTTAAAACGATGCTGTTGTCTCAGATCGACGGAGTGGGCGAAAGAAGTGTCGAGTAAGGTCTAATTTTTTGGGTGAAATAAGGACTGGGTATGGAGTGCAAAGTTAAGTGGACTGGCGACGGCATGTCTTTTCTCGCGGAGACGGGCAGCAATCATATGGTCGTGATGGATGGCGCCCCTGAAGCAGGGGGGCGGAACTTGGCGCCGCGTCCAATGGAACTGTTATTGGCCGGGACTGGCGGGTGTACGGCGTACGATGTGGTGTTGATCTTGAAGAAGGGCCGTCAAGCCGTCACGGGCTGTGAAGTCAGTTTGCAGGCGCAACGTGCCGACACCGAGCCGCGGGTGTTTACGCACATCCATTTTCATTTCCGCGTGAGCGGCAGGCAGCTAAAGCGTGAGGCGGTGGCCCGTGCCGTCGAGTTGTCCAAGGATAAATACTGTTCGGCGTCGATCATGCTCGGCAAGACAGCCGAAATCACTCACGACTTCGAAATTGTGGACGTCTAAACGTAATACGCGGTGGCGGTCATGAATCGCGACACCAGTCGCATCGCGTGTCGTGCAGGAGTGGGGAGTTGTCGTGCGCCGAGATGGACGGCGGTATTGGCGTGGGAGATCTCGTCGAGCCGCATCTGTTCGACTATCGCCCGTGATTTTTCGTCATGGCTCGGCAGGTCGTTCAAGTGATGATCCAGGTGTGCTTCGACTTGCCGTTCGGTTTCGGCGAGAAACCCCAGGCTCCACGTGTCGCCGAATTTCCCGGCGACGATACCGATGGTCAGAGAACCAAGGTACCACAAAGGATTGAGCAAGCTTTTGCGGTCGCCCAACTCGACCAGGCGGCGCTCGGTCCAGGCCAGATGTTCGGTTTCCTCGAATGCTGCTTTTTCGAGGGATTGTCGCAGTGCCGCATCGCGACAAGTGATCGCTTGTCCTTGATACAGGGCCTGGGCGCAAACTTCGCCAACATGGTTGATGCGCATCAGTGCGCCTGCGTGTGCACGTTCGCGAGCGGATAGCTCCGCTTCTGGCTGGTCGCCGCCAGGTATTGGTCGGATTGTTGGGGCAGGGGCCAGCAAGGTGCGTAGCGCTTTATCGAATTCGATGATTGATCGGTCGGTGAGCATGGCTTTAATTGAGGTCCTGTGCGCTGTGCGGGATTGGGCGATGAACGGCGCTAGTGTTGTCCGGCCATTGGGTGACCACCCCTGCGCAACGCCCGGCGAATGTCTTCCGGATCCAGTATCGGCACGCCGACGGGACAAAAATAGTCTTTGTAGAGCGCGGCGTGATGACGGTTGAGCGAGTTTTCGTGAATCCGTATCCACTTATCGGTGTTGACCTTGGCCCAGGTTTGGTCGGAGCGTCCGGTGGCATAGAGTCGTCGCTCGGCTGTTGAACAACGGATTCCCTCGTAAGAGGTGTTCAATGCACCGGAAGGGCTGCTGATGACCAGTGTGTAGCGAATCAGGTCGTCGGTATCCAAGGTCAGCGATTCACCGTCGATCATGAATTTGTTGGTCGTCGTTGTGCTCACAAAAAAGGGAATCAGGTTTTCCGATTTTGGAAAGGGGGGCAATTCGACGTCTTTTTCAATCGGGCGGTTGTCTTCGTTCTCCGGATCGGCGTATGACGACGCTCGACCGCCATTGGCGGGAAAGCCAGTTATTGGTAGAGCGGTGAGTAATGCCAAGAGCGCAAGGGAAGCAAGCGGGCGTGATGTGACCGATGGTGCTGTTGGGCGACGGTGCCTCATTCGTTGCCTGCGATTTCCGGCATCGGACGGCTTCGAGCCGGTGAGTTTGATTTTGGCCGTGAGAAACGGTGGTCAGCGTTGAGAAAACGCGCCAGCTCGTTGAGCGCCTGCTCATAAACGCGCCGTTTGAACTCGATCACGGCATCGAGCGACACCCAGTAGTTGTTCCAGCGCCACGCGTCGAATTCTGGATGGTCGCAGGCACGCAAGGACACATCACTATCGCGGCCGACCAGACGGAGTAGGAACCAAATCTGTTTTTGGCCACGGTAACTGCCACGCCACTCACGTCTTACCCAATGCGTCGGCACGTCGTAGCGCAACCAATCCTTGGTTCGTCCAAGAATCGCGACATGTTCTGGGAGTAGACCGACTTCTTCATGGAGTTCCCGGTACATTGCTTGTTCGGGGGTTTCGCCCCGCTGGATACCGCCTTGCGGGAACTGCCATGAATGTTCTCGGATGCGCTTGCCCCAGAAAACCTCGTTCTTGACGTTGCAAAGAATGATGCCGACATTCGGGCGGTAGCCTTCACGGTCAAGCATTGCCAGAACCTGCGAATAAATTCATCCGCGTCATTTTTTCACATTTCATCCAGGTTGCAAAGTATGTGTGTCCTTACGCCGCTCCGGGTCTAGTAGAATCGCGGTTTTTCCCGTTTACTCGAGAGCCATGCGCACTTCCAGGTTTTTTTTGTCAACGCTCAAAGAAGCGCCTTCCGATGCCGAGGTGGTTAGTCACAAGTTGATGCTGCGCGCCGGCATGATCAAACGTTTGGCTGGCGGGATATATACCTGGATGCCGATCGGATTGCGCATTGTCCGTAAAGTGGAGCGAATCGTTCGCGAGGAGATGAACCGGGCGGGTGCGATTGAACTGTCGATGCCGGCGGTGCAACCGGCCGAGTTGTGGCAAGAATCCGGGCGCTGGGACAAGTATGGTCCAGAGTTGCTGCGCTGCAAGGATCGCCACCAGCGCGATTTCGTGATCGGTCCGACACATGAGGAAGTCATCACCGACGTGGTGCGCAAGGAGGTGAAAAGCTACCGGCAGTTGCCGCTGCATTTCTATCAGATTCAAGTCAAATTCCGTGACGAGATTCGACCGCGTTTTGGCGTGATGCGTGGCCGTGAGTTTTTGATGAAGGACGGCTACTCCTTCCACGGCAGCTTCGAGGATTTGCAGCGTGAATACCGCAACATGTTCGACACCTACTCGCGAATCTTCAACCGCCTGGGCTTGAAGTTCCGCGCCGTGGCGGCCGATACCGGCTCGATCGGTGGTACCGGATCGCACGAGTTTCACGTGCTTGCCGACTCTGGCGAGGACGGGCTGGCCTACTGCCCCGACTCCGACTATGCCGCCAATGTCGAGTTGGCCGAAGCGGTGGCGCCCGCCGGTGGCCGTGCGCCGGCCCGCATGGCGATGCGCAAGGTGTCTACGCCGGGCCGCACGCGCTGCGAGGATGTCGCCGACCTGCTGGAGGTGCCGCTGACGCAAACGGTCAAGGCTATCGCCCTTGTCCTGGCTGGCTCCGAACCGGATAGGGTCGGTCGCTTTGCCTTGATTCTGCTACGTGGCGACCACGGCTTGAACGAGGTCAAGACGCAGAAGATCGTCGGCGAATTCCGTTTCGCGCGTGACGACGAGATTGTCGCCGCCCTCGGATGCCAGCCCGGCTACATTGGCTCGGTTGGCGTCGCCGCCGAGGTGCCGGTTTATGCCGATCGTAGTGTCGCGGTGATGAGTGATTTTGTCTGTGGAGCCAACGAAGCCGGCTTTCACTTCGTCGGTGTCAACTTCGGCCGCGATGCCGGCGAACCAACGGTTGTCGCCGATTTCCGCGATGTCGTCGCCGGCGATCCGTCGCCCGACGGTCGGGGACGGCTGGAACTGTGCCGCGGTATTGAGGTCGGGCACATTTTTCAATTACGCACCAAGTACGCCGAGGCGCTCAAGTGCTGTTTTCTCGATGAAGCCGGCCAGAGCCGGGTCATGGAGATGGGCTGTTACGGCATTGGGGTGACCCGCGTCGTCGGCGCGGCCATCGAACAAGGTCACGATGAGCGCGGGATCGTTTTTCCAGCGGCCATTGCCCCCTTCGAAGTCTGTATCGTTCCCATGGGCTACGGCAAAAGCGAGGCGGTGCGTGCCGCGGCCGACGCGTTGTATGCCGATTTGATCGCCGCTGGCATCGACGTGTTGCTCGACGACCGCAACGAGCGTCCCGGTGTGATGTTCGCCGAGATGGAGTTGATCGGCATTCCGCACCGGGTGGTCGTTGGCGAACGGGGGTTGGCCAAGGGCGCACTGGAGTATAAGGGCCGTCTCGACACCGCGTCGGAGATGGTGCCGGTGGCCGCTATCGGACAATTCCTGAAGGAGCGCCTGTGCCGGTAAGGCGCGGCGTACTGCTGGCGATCCTGCTCGGCCTGTTGCTGCCGCTGGCCGCGACCGCTGGCGCACAGAGATATGAGCCGCTTTCGGCCAGTGTCCAGGCGGCATTGTCGCGCAGCGTTTCCGACCGCGCGCCGCCGACGAGTTCTTTCCAGGATTCGCTGGAAGCGATCGACTGGCTGAGCGAAATGTCCCGACGCCTGGAAAAACGGATCGCAGACCGCGAAATGCGGCTGGATATCCTGCGCTCGGTGCATTATGAGGCGACGCGCGCCGGACTCGATCCGCAACTGGTGCTGGGGCTGATCCAGGTCGAGAGTAACTTCAAGAAATACGCGGTGTCGTCGGCCGGCGCGCGTGGTTTCATGCAGGTAATGCCGTTCTGGATCAAGCTGGTCGGTGGCCCTGAGGACAATCTTTTTCACCTGCGCACCAACCTCCGCTATGGCTGCACCATCCTGCGTCACTACCTCGACATCGAGCGCGGCGATCTGTACCGAGCGCTCGGGCGCTACAACGGCAGTCTCGGGCAGCCGCAGTACCCGAACATGGTGCGCGCCGCCTGGACGAATCAGTGGGCGTATAGCCGCAACAAACTGGCGCTGCGCTGACCCGTCGGCGGAGCCGGCGCGCTTGCCGTCGTGGCGGTGTCGTTCATCGCATGCCGGGCAGCATGCCCTTGATGCCGCGCAGCAATTGCGCCATGCCGCCGCGGGAGAACTGCTTCATCATTTTCTGCGTTTGCTCGAATTGCTTGAGCAGCCGATTGACTTCCTGCACCTGAACGCCGGCGCCAAGCGCGATGCGCCGCTTGCGTGCCGCCTTGATCAACTCCGGGCGGGCGCGCTCGACGGGCGTCATCGAGTTGATGATTCCCTCGATACGGCCGATCGCTTTCTCCTCGCTGCCGGCGGGCAGCGCGCCGGCGGCTTGTGAAAATTGCGCCGGCAGTTTGTCCATCATCGACGACAGGCCGCCCATCTTGCGCATCTGGCCGATCTGATCCTTGAAGTCGTTGAGATCGAAGCCCTTGCCCGATTTCAATTTTTTGGCGAAATCGAGAGCCTTTTGCTCGTCGATGCCCTTGCGGGCATCTTCGATCAGCGACAGCACGTCGCCCATGCCGAGGATGCGCGAGGCCATCCGTTCCGGGTGGAAAGGCTCCAGACCGGTCAGTTTCTCACCGATACCGGCGTATTTGATCGGCCGGCCGGTAACCTGCCGGACCGACAGCGCGGCGCCGCCGCGTGCGTCGCCATCGAGCTTGGTCAACACGATGCCGGTCAACGGCAGCGCGTCGTTGAAGGCGCGGGCGGTATTGATCGCGTCCTGGCCCTGCATGGCGTCGACGACGAACAAGGTCTCGATCGGTTTGATCGCCGCGTGCAGCTCGGCGATTTCCTTCATCATCGCCTCGTCGATCGACAAGCGGCCGGCGGTATCGACCAACAGCACGTCGTGGTAGTGGCGTTTCGCCCAGTCGACCGCCGCGCGGGCGATGTCCACCGGTTTTTCGTCAGTTGTCGAGGGGAAGAATTCGGCGCCCGCCTGACTGGCCACGGTTTTCAACTGGTCGATGGCCGCCGGGCGGTAGACGTCGCAGGAAACCACCAGCACCTTCTTGCGCTGCGTTTCGCGCAGCAGCTTGGCCAGTTTGCCGACGGTGGTCGTTTTACCGGAACCCTGCAGACCGGCCATCAGCACGATCGCCGGCGGCTGCGTTGCCAGATTCAGGCCGCTGTGCGCGTCGCCCATCAGCCGGGTGAGTTCGCGGTGAACGACGCCGACCAGCGCCTGGCCGGGACTCAGCGAGCCGATCACCTCCTCGCCGACGGCCTTTTCCTTGACGGCGGCAATCAATTCCTTCACGGCGGGCAAAGCCACGTCGGCTTCCAGCAAGGCGAGGCGCACCTCGCGCAAGGCGTCGCCGATATTGGCTTCGGTGAGGCGCGCTTCACCGCGCAGCGTCTTCATGACGCGGGCAAGGCGTTGGGTCAGGTTGTCGAGCATTTGGCTTCCGGCTTGGTGTAAACTCAAAAAATGCCCGACATTCTACTGCACCTTCCGCCGCACGTTGTTTCGGCACTGCTTTATGCCGGTCTGGGCGTACATTTCTGGCACACGCGCTGGCGTGAAACCGATCGGCCGCTGGTGACCTTGCCGATGCAGCCCTGGGAGCGCGGCGCGATCTTCGCGGCACTGGCGATTCAGGGTTTCGGGTTGTATCGGGATTTGTTCGGCGCCGGTGGGATGCGTTTTTCCTTCAGTTGCGCCTTGTCCCTGATGCTGTGGCTTGCGGTGTTGATTTATTGGCTGGAAAGTTTCCGCTCGCGGATGGACGGCTTGCAGCCGATGGTTTTGCCGCTGGCCGCGCTCAGCGCCGCCGCGCCGGCCTTCTTCCCGCAGTTGCGCGTCATCGCTCACGCTGGCGCCTGGGGTTTTCAGTTGCATTTCCTGACGGCGATGCTCGCCTACAGCCTGTTTACGCTGTCGGCGCTGCACGCGGTGTTCATGGGTTTCGCCGAACGCAAACTGCATCGGCGCGCGCTGACCAAGAGCCTGAGCAGCCTGCCGCCGCTGCTGACCATGGAAGCCTTGTTGTTCCGGATGATCGCGATCGCCTTCGGCTTGCTGACCGTGGCCTTGCTTAGCGGCGTGCTGTTCTCTGAAGCCATTTTCGGCAAGGCCATGGTCCTCGATCACAAGACCCTGTTCGCTTTCGCCTCGTGGGGCATTTTCGCTGCCCTGCTGGTCGGGCGTCGGGTGTACGGTTGGCGCGGACGCGTGGCGTTGCGGTGGACGCTGGCCGGTTTCATGGTGCTGCTGCTGGCCTATATCGGCAGCCGTTTTGTCGCCGAAGTGTTGTTGGGCCGTTTCTGAACGCGCGGCCTGCCGTTGCCTGACCGCCGTCCGAGATGCCTTTTCGTCTGCCGCCGATGCACGCCCTCGAAGCCTTCGAAGCGGCGGCGCGTCATCTTTCCTTCCTCAAGGCGGCGGACGAGTTATGCGTCAGCCAATCGGCGGTCAGCCATCGGATTCGTCAACTGGAGGACGATCTCGGCGTCAGGCTGTTCCTGCGCATCAATCGCCATATCGTTCTGACGCCGACGGGTGAAACCTATCTCGCCGCGATCCGGCGCGTTCTGGCGGAACTCGAAGTCGCCACCCGGGCCGTGGCGCGCGGTGTGCGGCGGACGCTCAAGGTCAGCGTCGCGCCGGCGATCGGCAGCAAATGGCTGGTTGGCAGGCTGACCGATTTTCAGCGTCTGCATCCCGACATCGACCTCGTCGTTTCCGCGTCGATTCAAACGGGGATGATCAAATCCGGCGAAGTCGATGTCGGCATTCGATACGGTCATGGGCCGTGGCCGGGTTTGTCGGCGTGCAAGCTCTTCGACGAAGTGCTGGTCGCGGTGTGCCAGCCCGCTTATGCGCGCGAGGTCGGTGGCCTGACGCGGCCGGCGGACCTCGCGCAAGCCACCTTGCTGCGTCACCCCAGCCTGCCGTGGAAACCCTGGCTGGAGGCCGCCGGACTCGACTGGCCCGAACCGGAAGGCGGGGTGCTGTTCGACGATGCGTTGATGATGATTGAGGCCGCGGCAGCGGGCGGCGGGGTTGCCATTTGCCCGTACCGTTTCGTGGAGCCTTATCTGGACGCCGGCAGTCTGGTTACGCTATGCGGAAAGGTGGTTCCCGGGCGCGGCTACTATCTTCTCTCCGCTCCCACCGTTACTGACAAGCCCTGGGTGACGGCCTTTGCCGAGTGGCTGGTTGCCGCCGCCCAGATCTCGGAGACGTGACGGACAACACGGCACGCTAGGTTTTAAAGTGTCCAACATGTTCGCTCAGTGTGCTGGACAGCGTCTCGAGGGTTTGAACGTTCTGCTCGGCCTGACGCAAGGCGTGGAGGCTGTCCTCGCTCATCCGGGCGATGGTCGCGATCTGGCTGGCGATCTCGGCACTGACGGCGGTTTGCTCGCGTACCGATTCGGAAATGACCGAGATACCGCCAGACGCGGCATCGACCGTGTCGCCGGCTTGTTCCAGCAGCGTTGCCACCTGCAGTAAATTGCCCAGACCGTTGGCCAGCGCTTCCTGACCGACACGGATGGCCTCGTCGACCTTGCCCGACTGGGCATCGAGCGCGGCGGTCACCGCGTCGATTTCCCGCGCCGAGCGTGTGGATTTCTCCGCCAGTTTCCGTACTTCGTCGGCCACCACGGCAAAACCGCGTCCGCTTTCCCCTGCGCGCGCGGCTTCGATCGCCGCGTTGAGCGCCAGAAGGTTGGTTTGCTCGGCAATTTCCTGCATCCGCCGAGTGAGACCGGTAATCGACGCCACGTCGCCGACGAATTGGTGCACGGTGCCGGCAATACTGTTTACCGCGTCGCCGACCGCCGCCAATTCACCGAGCACCGATTGCAATTCGCTGTTGCCGCGTCGTGTTTGATCGCGACTGGTCAAGGCTTGCGCATGGACATCCTTGGCGCTGTCGGCCACCGAGGCGATGCTGGCCGCCATTTCCTCGACGGCGGCGGCGCCCGCATCGGCGGCTTCGCTTTGGGTAGCCGATGTCTTGGTCACGGAGGCGGTGGCTTGCGCCAGTCCTTGTGTGGCATCGGAAACGGCGTTCGCGGTGTGTGCCGTGCGGCGGACCATCTCTTGCAACCAGTCCAGAAAAGCGTTGAACGTTTGCGCCAGACGTCCAACCTCGTCGCGCGCGATTACCGGCATGCGCACGGTGAGATCGCCGCCACCGGCGGTCAATCCGGCCATTGCTGTTCTCAGTTGCCGTAGCGGTTGACCGACCAGACCGCGAACGAGTAGAAAAAGGATGGCGCTCAAGGCCGTGGCGATCAGTAGCGCGCCGAAGATCGTCCACAGGGTCAAGGTATCCGCCAGACGCATGAATTCATCGCGGTAGCTGCCAGAGCCGATCACCCATTGCCACGGTTCGAAATAGCGATAAACGGTCAATTTGCCACGCGGGTTCGCTTCGCCATCGTTGCGCCAGGTATAACGGAGTATCCCCTCTTTTTTCTCGATCATTTCGCGAAAAATCGTTTGACCATCGGCCGAGACGGTGTCGAGGACATTCTTGCCTTCGCTTTGCGGGTGGATGATGACGCTTCCCTGGCTGGTGCCCGGTTTGGCGTCCACCACGAAAACATAGCCGGTCTCGCCGATAGTGAGTTTCTTGATCTGTTCCTTGACGGCGGCATAGCCGGTCGAGAAATCCATGGCGATTGCCAGGCAACCCACGATTTTGCCGCTTGCATCCTTGACCGGTTGGTAGTGGGCCATCCATTCACGACCGAAGAGCAGTACACGCCCGGACCAGGTCTGATCGGCGAGCAGTCGGGAAGCCGTCGCTTCCTTGGGCGGCAGAATGGTTCCGAGGACGCGTCCTCCTTTTTCGTTTTTCAGGGAGGTGCTGATGCGGACGAATTCGTCACCCTTGCGCACGAACACCGATGAAACCGCGCCGGTGTTGGTCAACAGGCGGTCGGAAACGGCGAAATCGTTGTTGAGTACTCGTTCGTGATTGCGCAGCAATGGCGCATCGACGTCACCGGCGCGCTCGGTGGCATTGTTGTCGATCGTGAATTGCGGGTCGAATTCGGCGGCGAAAACACTACCGATCAAGGCGGCGTGTTTTTCCAGCGCGCGTTCGTAGCTGGTCAAGCCGTTGACGATCAATTGCGTTTCGCGTTCCAGATGCGCGATTTCAGAACTTTCCAGACGGTCCTGGAGGTAATGGGTAAACAAGATGACACCGAAACCGAAAGTGCCGATCAAGATCGCGGCGCTGATCGTCGGCAGCTTCCAGGTGAGATCAACATTCGATAAACGCATTTCGCGCCTCCTTCTATTCTTGTCTGACAACCGATGAACGCTGAAAGACCGAGCGTCGATGATTTAAGAATAATCGGCTTGATAGTGAGTGCACCTTTTTTTGGATCGTCCTTCAATTGCGTAGATGTGGGCGAATATGTTGTCTTTATATTGATTTTTAATGTTTTTTTGTCTTTCCGTTGTTGGGCGAAGGATGGTGTGTTCGCACTTGCGGGTCGATGCGGCGTGTGACGAATTTCCTCTCCAGGGAAATTTTTCAATGAATTCCGCTCATCCAATCCTGAATTTTTTTCGTTTGCCCGCGTTGAGTTTGCCTGCCACGCTCCCCGCTTCACCACACAGACAGGAGAGTATGAAATGAACATGGCGGACCGCGATGGCTGGATCTGGATCGATCGGCAATTCGTTCCCTGGCGCGACGCCAGGGTGCACGTCCTGACGCACAGCTTGCATTACGGACTGGCTGTTTTCGAGGGTATCCGCGCGTACCCGACGGCGACCGGTCTGGCCATCTTCCGGCTTGATGACCATTTGCAGCGCTTGCTGGAATCGGCGCACATTCTCGGCATGGCGCACGACTTCGACCGTCGGAGCCTGGCCGACGCCTGTCGACGGGTGATTCGCCGCAACGCCCTGGACGCTTGCTATTTGCGGCCTTTATTGTTCCTCGGCGCCGAAAAAGTCGGCATCGACCCGATTGGCACGCAGGTGCATGCCATGGTCGCCGCCTGGCCGTGGCGCGCGTATCTCGGGGAACAGGCGTCGGTGGCGGGTATCCGCGTCAGGATTTCGTCGTTTACACGTCACCACGTCAATGCCCAGATGTGTCGCGCCAAATCGGTGTCCACCTACAGCAATTCCATTCTCGCCACTCGCGAGGCGAAGGCCGACGGCTATGACGAGGCGTTACTGCTCGATACCGAGGGCTTTGTCGCCGAGGGTGCCGGCGAAAACGTTTTCGCGGTCAAGAATGGCGTGCTTCTCGAGCCGGCCAGCGGCAGCGCGCTGGATGGCATCACTCGCCGCGGCGTGCTCGAAATCGCGACCGAGTTGGGCGTGCCGGTGGTCTCGCGGCGCCTGACCCGCGATGAACTTTATTGTGCCGACGAAGTGTTTCTTACCGGCACCGCGGCCGAAATCGTGCCGGTCGTCGAAGTGGACCGCCGCCGTGTCGGCGGTGGCGAGCGCGGGCCATTGACCGCCGAGATCCAGCGTCGCTATTTCGACTGTGTGCATGGTCGCGATGCCGCTCACTTGGCCTGGTTGACGCCGGTGTGAACGACACGTTTCGCGGAACCGTCGCCGCGTATCGACGTCGAACGGCTTTATCCCCTAAGCTGCGGCTTTCGCATTCTTGCGCCATCACTCCGCGATGCGATGTTTTTCACGAAAGGACTGTCATGAACAACCCCGTCGGCTGGTTCGAGATTTATGTGCAGGATATGGCGCGCGCCAAGGCATTCTACGAGGCCGTTTTCGCGGTCGAACTGGCGCGCTTGCCGGACACCGAATTCGAGATGTGCGCTTTTCCGATGCGGGAAGACGCTTACGGTGCTGCGGGCGCCCTGATCAGGATTCCCGGTTATCCTTCGGGCGCCAATAGCGTGATCGTCTATTTCAGTTGTGCCGATTGCGCGATCGAGGCGGCGAGGGCCGCCACGGCGGGTGGCCGCGTCGAGAAGCAAAAAATGGCGATCGGGCGCTACGGCTACATCGCGTTGGTGGTTGATAGCGAGGGCAACATGATCGGCCTGCATTCGATGCGGTAAACGCCGGTATTCCGGTGAAGACAACGCAGCGAGGCCGCATCGCGGCAATCCGGTTCAATCCAGACGAAACGAGGCGGCGAGAATGATTCTCGGTTTGTGCACGGCCATTTATCCCGTGCCGGATCTGGCATTTGGAGCCTCTCGGCCAGTTGCTTCGGATTTTCGTAAGAGGCATTGACACGTGGAATGACGGATACTTTGACGTCAGAGGAACGCAGCCGCCGCATGGCGCTCGTTCGCGCGGTGGATACAAGGCCGGAGATGGTGGTCCGAAGGTTGATCTTCGGCATGGGCTATAGGTATCGTCTCCACCGTCGAGACCTCCCAGGAACACCGGATTTGATGTTCCGTTCGCGGAGGGCCGTGGTGTTCGTGCATGGTTGTTTCTGGCACCGACATGAAGGCTGCGCACTTGCGAGGACGCCCAAGTCGAGAGTGGAGTTCTGGAAGGCTAAGTTGGACGGTAACAGAGACAGAGATGCACGCAAGCTGGAAGCGTTGAGCCAGGCGGGCTGGCGGGTGTGCGTGGTGTGGGAATGTGAATTGAAAGACCAAGGAGGGCTTGCCGAACGCTTGAGGCAGTTCCTTGACGGATAAACAGAATGAAGTGCGTTGAGTTGTTCGCCGGGGCTGGCGGATTGGCCATGGGTGTCCATCTCGCGGGCTTCGAGCCGCGGGCGGTCGTCGAGTGGGATAGATGGGCGTGCGACACGATCCGAGAAAACGGCGCTCTTGGATACCCTCTAGTCGCGGGGTGGAACGTTCATGAGGGAGACGTCCGGACTTTTCAATGGGAAAGCGTTGGCGCGGGCATTGACCTCCTGGCGGGCGGGCCACCTTGCCAGCCTTTCTCGATGGGTGGCAAGCATCAGGCGCATGACGATACCCGCGACATGTTCCCTACGACGGTTGATATTGTTCGCAGGCTTCGCCCGCGCGCCTTCATCGTTGAGAACGTGAAAGGGCTGACCCGTTCGGCATTCGCGAATTACTATCAATACATATTGCTGCAACTGTCTTTTCCTGAAATCGGAAAGCGCGGAAATGAGGATTGGTTCGAGCATTTCAGGCGGCTCCAGGTCGAGAAGGCGTCGGGCAGGGCGGTAGGCAAGGGCCTTACCTACAATGTGGTGCCTACTCTCGTTAATGCGGCGGATTATGGCGTTCCGCAGAAGCGGGAGCGGGTGTTCATCGTGGGCTTCCGTTCAGACCTTGGTGTCGAGTGGTCTTTCCCGAAGGCAACGCATGGCCTGGATGCGCTGCTGTTCGATCAGTGGGTTACAGGGGAATACTGGGAGCGTCACGGCATCCCGATTCGGCGCCGGCCCAAGATGCCCGAGAAGGTCTCCGCACGCGTCAGGAAGCTCAAGGAAGCGCCTCCTGATACCCTGCTAGCATGGCGAACTGTTCGCGATGCCCTGATGGGCCTGCCTGACCCGGAATCGAAGGCGGCGAACGGCATTCCTGACCATCGTTTCCAAGGCGGGGCAAGGGTCTATCCAGGCCACACGGGCAGCCCTCTAGACCTCCCCGCCAAGACACTGAAGGCGGGGGATCATGGCGTTCCTGGCGGTGAGAACATGCTTGTCCGGGAAGATGGGACAGTCCGTTATTTCTCCGTCCGCGAAGCCGCACGAATTCAAACTTTTCCCGACGGTTACAAAATGCATGGTTCATGGACTGAAACCATGCGGCAACTTGGCAATGCCGTTCCTGTGATGCTTGCGCGGATTGTTGCCGCTAGCGTGGCGGAGCGGCTTATCGTTGCCAGGATGCAGGAGCTTTCGCGTGGCGCCGCCAAATCAAGCGGCATTGCATGACGGCGGATATTGTTCCGTTCAACCCCTTGGATAAGAAGAACCTTGGGGCGAGCGTGGCGGAGGCGATGCTTTCAGGCAAGGTCCATCCGCTTGGCGACCTTCCGGAATTCAAGGGGGCGGGCATTTATGCGATCTATTATTCGGGTGATTTCGCTCCTTACCGTGAAATCGCCAGGCGGAACAAGGACGGCAAGGCGGGAGCACCCATCTATGTTGGCAAGGCTGTTCCCGCTGGCGCTCGCAAGGGCGGTGTCGCGACACTTGGCAATGGTGGAAAGCCACTCTTCAATCGCCTGTGCGAACACGCGGAGAGCATCCGTGCTGTCGCGAACCTGTGCATTGAGGAGTTCTCCTGTCGGTTTCTGGTTGCCGATGATATTTGGATTCCATTGGGCGAGTCGTTGCTGATCGCGCGGTATTCCCCCGTATGGAACTCTTTGATGGATGGATTCGGCGACCATGACCCTGGAAGCGGGCGGTATAACGGAATGCGGCCGCGTTGGGATGTTTTGCATCCTGGACGCGGATGGGCGGTGAAATGCAAGGATCGTCAGGAGTGCGCGGAGGACATTGCAAGAGACGTGGAAACGTATCTCCGTAATGCCTCCTTCCCGACCTCGGATCGTTTCATCGTTTCGGAGGAGTGAAACTTCGACTCGGACACCGAGAGTCGAAGAACTTCATCAAGCCACACCAATCGATGAAAATTCCATGGAGCGGCGTCAGGTCTCGCTCTCATGGTGAAAAATAAATAAAGATCTGATTTGTTTTGTGTTTTGATTTTGTATCTCGACGCGGCGGTGTGCGACGCTAACGCGAGATGAAGCGCGGCTCGCAGCGAACCTCGCTCCTGACCGAGTTGGCGATGAAGCATTCGTCGTGCGCTTGCGTGTGCATCGCCGACTGGTCGCGAGACGACGGTTGCCTTTCGCCGCCGAAATCGACTTGTGGGCGCAGGGTGACGACAGTCATCGCCAGTTTGCCGTCGGAGTTCGCGGCCAACACGCCCAGCGGGGTGTCGACATAGCGATCGACACGGTAACCGCGCCTGGCGGCGATGGACAGAAACCACAGCATGTGACAACTGGCCAGCGCGGCGACAAATGCTTCCTCGGGGTCGACCGCGCTGGCATCGGACATCGGCAGCGGCACGACGTGCGGCGAGGACGAGGCGGCGATTTCAAGGCCACCGTCGAAGCGCAGGATATGCTTTCGGCTGTAGCGATTGTCGAGGAAATCGGCGTCTCCACGTTCCCAGAACACATCCACGGTGTATTCGGTTTGCGTCATGCGTTTTTCTCCAGTCGGTTTTTGACGTCTACGCTCCGCCGTCCACTCCGGTGCCAGTCCGGTTTACTGGGCGGGCACGCTTTCTTTGAGAGGCTTGAGCGACCGGGGTCCGAACAGAATGCCGTTCGGACGGCCCGCGCTCAGGAGGCGCACGCTCGTTTGGCCGGCAACGACATGGCCCTGGTTGGTGACCGTTTCGGCGATTTGCCGGATGGCTGCCCTGACCAGCATGCCGACCAGGCCTCCGCCGCTATTGTTGTTTCCTTCGGCGCTCGACGCCGTCGCCGTACCCGTCCACAGCACCTTGCCACTGCGCAGATCGACCAGTTTGGCGTCCGCCGTGACACGGGTTTCGCTGGAAACGATGACGTACGAGGTGCCGTATTGCCTGACGTTGATGTAGAGCGCGGCGTCGGCTCCGAAAATGTCGCGCAGCCTGGTGATTGACACGCCATGGATATCGGGCGGCGAGCTCAGCCCGTTCTGCTTGAAGGTTTCATCGACCAGGGTCACCGGAAAAACGTAGTAACCGGATTCCGCCAAGGGGAATGTCGCCTGGGACATCATGCTGTACGTGGCGTTGACATCCGGAGAACTGTTCAGCGGCGGCAGGACAAGGATGGACGCCGGGCGCGCTTCCTTGAACGCGGTGTAGTCGGAGGGGACTGTCCGCGGGGTGGCGCACGCGCCAAGGAGCAAGGCGGCGGCGAGCGGAGCGGCAAAACGCCGCGGATGTGAAGGCGTTGCTTTCATCGGGCTCGCTTTACTGTTTTGGGGTTTTCTTCAGCAGGAAGTCGACGTAGGCGGCGCTTTCCGGGAACTGCTGCTTTTCGGCTAGCAGGCTTTGCTCGAACAGGTCGGTGCGCCCCGTCTGACCGTACAGCAGGCCCAGATGCGCCTGCATTCCCGGCGGAACCGGCAGCCCCTTGGCCTTGGCGTTCTCGCGAACCTTTTCGAGACGCTGAATGCCTTCTTCCGGGCCGATCTCGCTCTTGAAGTAAGCATACTGCTGGGCTTGAAAATCGCCCCAATGGTAGAGAGGTTGCGGCGGGGTGACGCAACCGGAGAGCGCGGTCACCGCCGCTCCGGCAATCGGGAGCAGCCCCCGCATGGAGAAAAAATGGGTCATGGCGAGCACTCGGATCAGTTGGACGGGCGCCAGGCGCCGGTTTCAATCGCCGCCGCCAAGCCATCGACGGCTTGGCGAATCGCCAGATCGAGCACCTTGCCGTTCAGCGTCGAGTCGTAGCTGGCGGTTCCGCCGAAGCCGACCACTTCCCTGTTGGACAGGGAATATTCGCCGGAACCGGCCGTGGAATAAACCACTTCCGAGGTTTCGACATCGACGACGTTCAACGCGACCTTGGCGTAGGCGATCTGCTGCTTGCCACGTCCGAGAATGCCGAACAGTTGATGGTCGCCCACTTCCTTGCGGCCGAATTCGGTCACGTCGCCGGTGATCACGTAACGTGCGCCCTTGAGCGCCTGCTGTTTCTTGGCAATGGCGGCTTCCTGCTTGATTTCGCTCATGTTCTCGCGATCGAGGACCGAGAAGCGGTTGGTTTGCTGCAAATGCGAAACCAGAATGGTCTTCGCCTGGCTACCCAGGCGGTCGACGCCGTCGGAAAACACCCCGCGCATGAAGCTCGAACGGTTATCGAACTTGCCGACGGAAATCGGCTGGCGGACCCCCGCGTAAGGGCGGGTGGCGGCAACGGTCTGTTGCGGAACAAGGGTCCGCGATTCTTCCGTGGCGCATCCCGCGAGCGCGGCCAGAAAAGCGGTGCAGCAGAGACAAGCTGTTTTCTTGTGATCGAACATGGGAGGCTCCGTCGGATTTTGAATATCTTTGTTGGATAGGCGGATATCTTAAATGAAGTTGTCTTATGGCGAAGATATAAATCGCGAACCGTCCTTTCGCCCCGTTCAGGCAAGCAGCGCGGCCAATTGGGAATCCAGTTCGCGGAGGCGTTTGCGGCCATCCCTGCTGAGGGCGATGGCGTCGCGCCATTCATCGAACAGCGTGCGCAATCCTCTTTTGTCCGGACAGTTCTCGATGCGTGAAACAAGGCTCGACGCCGCGAGGCCGACGAAGGTGTCGAGCGTGTTGAGCATGAAGTTGCGAGCCATCGTCAAGTGTTCGCCGTCATCGGCCGGTGTTGGCGGCGAGGTGGCGGCGGGTGTTTTCGGCGGTGGGCGAACATCGGCGACCTTGGCATTGGCCAGCGCGGCGAGGAAATGTTGATCGATGACCACCAGCCGGCTGCTCAGGTCCGCCAGTTGCTTGCGGCCGTCGGCGGAGAGCGCGATGGCTTCGCGCCATTGTTTCGCCAGCCCCCGGAGATGCGCCAGATCGTGCGCGGCCTCGACATGGTTGATCAGGCTGGAAGCGGCGTGGCCGACGTACATGGTCAAGGTGTTGGTCATGAAATTCCGCGCCATGCTGAGGCGTTGCTGCTCGACGATCGAGAGCGCTGGCCGGGCGGTGTCGGTGGGCGCTTTCTCCGACGCCCCGATTGCGCTGCCCGGCGGATGCACGGCGGCGATGTAGCCGTCGTTGAGCAGCTGCCGGCAGATTTCGGGCAGCGTTTCGCTCGGCACGAGGGAGGAAAGCGTCGCGAAGTCGCGCTTGCCGTCGATCAGGATCAATACCCGGCGGGCACGCACCGACAAGCGTAGTGTGCGTTTTTCGATTTCCTCGACGCCTTTCGGCGTCTTGACCCAAATCGGAATTTTCGCCATTGAACAGTTCCAGGGTTGGCGACGACTGACCGCATCCTGAAGCAGCGCGCGGGTGACTGCGCGGCCGCCGAGTCGTCGGACTGCGCATACGCGGCAACATGCGCGAATTTCCGTGCCACCACGACATGTTCAGGAGTATAAGAGGGCGGTTTCGGCGCCGTCAATCGCTTAAATAGCGAGGAATTGCGGGAAATCGTCGCCGAGATCCGCCTTTGGCGCGGCCGAGCCATTTTTTTTCGGCCCGAGGGTCGCCGTGCCTCGCCGAGGGCCGATCAGTGGGATCGGGCGCCGTCTTCCATCAAGGCCAGAACCCACGTCGCCGCGTCGCCGAAACGGGCCACCTCGCCGGACTCTCCCCGTGCGGCCAGCCAGGCGTCGACTCGCGCCGCGCTTTCGACGTAACCGGCTTGCCGGGCTTCCGCGGCGAGCGCCGTGCCGCGCGTGGCGTAATCGCGCGGCAGGCCGCGCGCGCCGAGATGAACGGCTTCGGCCAGCCAGGCCGCGATGCGCTCGGGCAGGCTGGCCCGCTCCCGATCCGGCACCAGGCTGGGCGGGTTGGTCTGGATGGACGGCGTATCCACGTCGGGCACCACCAGCGTGTCGGCACTGAGCGCCCACGGCTCGCAGATGAGCTTGCCGTCCTCGATGCGGGTGGGGCCGACGACTTGGCGGACGGCGCCGTGGTGGCCGTCGGCGGCGGCGAACAGGATGTCCAGCGCCCGCGGCGCGCCGGCGTCATGGCCGCGCTCGAGAAAGAGCGTGCCGCCGTCGTCGGCCAATTCGACGGCCGCTTGCCAGTGTTGCGCGCCGGCGGCGAAAGCGTGGCCGAGCACCGTCTGGACCTTGAACAGCCGCACATCGCGCGCGCGATGGCGTGGGCGGAGAAACGATGGCGGCTGGGCGCCGGCATGGTCGATGACCGTTTGCACGCTGCTCGCGCTCAGCGGCGCCGGCAACTCGAAATGTCCCGCGTGGGGCATCAGCGAGGTCTTGCCGCCTCGTCCGGCGCCCAGCACCAGCAGGCCGTCGGCGCGGCGGCGGGCGACGGCGGTCAGCAACTGGCCGCGAGCGAGCGCCCTGACCTGTAGCCCGGGAGCGAAGCGCAGGTTTGTCAGCGCCGTGGCATCGACGCGGGCGCCGGGTTCGCGGGCGGTGAAATTCTTTTCGAAGACCAGGGTGGCGCCGGTGTCGGTATCGGCGAGCAGCACGCTGGCGAGCAGTCCGTCGCCATTGCTGTAGACGCGGGCGCCGAGCGAGATCAGGCGGGTGGTGGCCATGGCCGATTCCATGGCCTCGCCGATTCCCAGGGCGTGCTCGCGCGCGCCGTCGTCGCCGGCGACCTGTGCGCGGGCGTGAATCTCGGTCGCCAGCGCCAGGGTCGTGGCGTCCGAATAACGGGCGCTGCGCGCGGTGTAAGCGTGAATCTGCTGTTCCAGATCGATCAGGGCCAGCGCCAGCCAGGTCGCTCCCGCCTGCTCCGCGGCGCGTCGGGCGGCTTCAAGTTCCTGGCCATGGGCCGCCGGGCCGGCGCTCACGCCTTCGCGCAGCAGACGTTGCACGACACGGCGGGTAGCGGCGAGGGCCGGCGCGATGTCGCTGGCCGCCACGCGTCCGCTCTGGCCGAGGGTCACCTGGCGACTGCCTTGCGCCCGGCCCATCTGGAAGGCCCGCACCGCCAGCGCGACATGGGCGCAATGCTGGCCGACGACGCAATCGCAGCGGGCGTAGGCCAGTTCGTTCGGCACCAGGAAGCGCACCGTGGCCATCGGCAGGCGCGCCGAGGGCACGGCGCCCGGTTCCAGATGAATTTCCAGGGCTTGCCGGGAAAGGCGCTGCAACTCGTTGCGGGTGGACGGCGTGAGCATCGCTTCGACGGCCTCGGGCGGGATATCGGCCGGGTTCCAGTCGAGGGCCGGGTCGGCACTCCCGGCGCTTCCGGCGTTGGCCCGGTCGGCCAGGGAGCCGTTGTCTTGCGCGGCGGCGGCCTGGTAGGCCAGCACCAGGCTCACCCGATGGCGGCACATGCCGCTGGCCGGGCAGGTGCAGTGGGCGTCGCCGGGGCTTTTGCCGGCGGGCAGGCGGGTCCGGGTGCCGTCGGCGAAGCAGGCTTCGATACCGGCCTCGTCCGTCTCGCTCAGTTGCGGCCCGTTCCCCGCCTCCTGCTCGCGCAGGGCGCGTTTGACCAGCCCGGCATTCGCCAGTTGGGTGAGTCCGTCGAGGGTGAGCGCCAGCAAATCGGCGCGCGCGAAGCGTGGCATCGTCTAGGCCCTGATCGTCTCCGCCAGCCAAGCGGCCAGATTCCCCGGCGTCATCGCGCCGACTTCGGCGCCCGCGGCGGCGAGACGCGCGGCCATTTCGCGGTCGTGACAGGGCCTGGCCTCGGAATCGAGGGCGGCGAGTCCGAGCACCCGCGTTTTCTGCGCGGTGAGCGCGCGCACCCGATTGAGCAGCAGGGTTTCGCTGGCGCCTTCGTAGAAATCGGAAATCAGCACCACGATGCTGCGCGCCGGGTGTTCGATCAGCTCGCTGGCATAGGCGACGGCTTGCTGGATGTCGGTGCCGCCGCCAAGTTGCACCTTCATCAACAGTTCCACCGGATCGGCCGCGTCATTGGTGAGGTCGACCACCGCGGTATCGAAGGCCACCAGATGCGTGCGGATGCCCGGCAGGCCGCTCAGGCAGGCGGCGGTGACCGCCGAATGGATCACCGAGGCAAGCATGGAGGCGGATTGGTCCACCAGCAGGATGACTTGCCAGGGCTGGATGTGGCGCTGGTTGCGGGAGAAAAAATGCAGGCGCTCGACGACCATCTTCCGCGATAGCGGGTCGAAACGGCGCAGATTGTCTTGAATGGTGCGGCGGAAATCCAGATTGCGCGCGAACTTCAGCCGGGTATGGCGGCGCCGGTCGAGCACGCCGGCGAAGGCCTGCCGCAGTTCCTTCGCCAGCGAGGCCATCAACTGGCGGATCACGGCGTCGACCAGCTGGCGCGCCATGGCCAGCACCTCGGGATTCATCAGATGCTTGGTGCGCAGCACCGCCTTGAGCAAGGTTTCGTTGGGTTGCACCCTTCCGAGCACTTCGAGATTGGTGATCACGTCGTCGATGCCGAAGCGCTCGATGGCATCGCGCTCCAGGCGCTCGATGGTTTCCTGGGGGAACAGGCGGTGCACTTCGTTGATCCATTCCGGCGTGGTCAGGGCGGAGGCTTCCCGCCCGCCCTGACCGCGTTCCATCACGCCGCGCTGCGCGAGATCCGGGTCGCGGCCGTAGAGCCACGACATCGCCGCGTCCATGGCCTGCGCCTCGGCATCGAGTTCACAGCCCGCGCCGCGGCAGACCGATTCCGCGGCTTCGCCGAGAATCAGCCGCCAGCGCCGCAAGTGGGCGGGGTTTGGCGACGCGGGCATCAGCTTTTCGCCGCGTCCGTCAGTTGACTCAGATCGCGCAGCAGTTCGCTGGCCGCGACCGGGCCCAGCGCCGCGAAGGGGTGCTTCACGGTGTTGCCCCACCGGAAACCGTCATCGCCCAGGCTCAGGTCGCCGAGGGTTTGATAGTCCTCCTCGTAGTCGGCGGCGCCCGCCAGCAGGCCGTCGCCGAATTCGAGAACGGCCCAGGTCCGGTGGCCGTCGGCCAGCGCGATCTCGCGCTGTACCCAGAAGATGCACCCGCCATCCTGGGCGTCTCCCAGTTGCCAGCCGCGCGACGCCATGCCGCGCATGCGCTTGGATTCGACCTTGGCGCCGGCGAAGCGGCTGAGTTTATCGAGCGGCCGTTCCGCCTCCGTCAGCGCGTAGGTGTCGCGGCCAAGCTGGGGGAAGGGCTGGGCGATTTCGTAATCGCCGAACAGGGCGCCCCACGCCGCCTTCTGCTCGGCGGAGAGGTGCAGCGGATGCACCAGCCCGATGGCGGTGGGCGCGTCCGGCGAGAAATCGACGCGCACCGGCTCGTCGTTCTCGTCGGCGCACGTCAGGTCCTCGGTCAGGCGGAACAATGTCCGCGGCGCCGCCAGTGCATCGTCGCCGGCATGGACGCCCCACACCAGACGCTGCGCCAGATGGCGGATCAGCGGGTGGCGGGCGAAAAAAGTGTCGAAAACGGCCGGCGCGATCCGCCGTCCGCTGGCGAGCAGCGCTTCGAGGCGCGTCAGTTGCAGACTGGCGACGGTGCGCGCATCCTTCTTCAGCGCCGACCAGCGCGCCACGGCCTCGGCGGCGCGCGTGGCATCGTCGGATTTGTTCGGCTTGGGCAGTTCCTTGAGCCGGACGCCGGCCGGATCCTTGACCCACGGCTTGAGGAATTCATCGAAACCGACACGGAAGCGGCGCGGCCCGAAGTCGAGATCCAGACCGCCGCGTTCGTCGAGGTCGAAATCCGGCGCCAAACGGTCCGCCAGTTCCTCCGGCGTCAGATCGCGGGCCTCGGCGATGGCCGCGATCTTTTCGCGCGCTTTTTCCTGCAAACCCTTGAACTTGAGCTTCTCGGCGATGCCGTTGAGGTGCATCAGGGCCACGTCCGAACCGATGTCGGCCAGCACGTCCAGCCCGGTGACCGCGCGCGCGTGCGCCGCTTCGCCGGGCCATTTGCGGATCAGCGGCGTCAGGCGGCGGGCGCTGTCGTCGTCGCCCAGCCAGCCGATGGCCCGCAAGGCCCAGTTTTCCTTGCCCGGCGCGCCCTCGCCGAGCCAGGTGGAAAACAAATCCCAGGCAAAGGCGGCCAGACTTTCCGCGTCGCAATCGGCGCGGACCCGCGCGATGCCGGCGTAAAGCGATTCCGAGTTGCAAAACGACAGCATCTCGGCCAGGGCGATCATCGCCTCGTCGGGCAGCGCGGCGCCGTTCTTCAGGCGCGGCCGGTACAGGCTGGCGGGAATCAGCCAGCCGGGCAGTTTGGCGATCTTGGCCGGAAATTGGTCCAGCGGGTCGCGCGCCAGCACTTGCCGCACCGCGTCCGCCACCCGCGCCTCCTGCGCGGCATGAGCGGCCACCGCGTCTTCCAGCGCCGCCTTGGCGCTGTCGACGTTGGTCAGCAGCCAGCGCAAGGCGAATTCCGCCGTGTTCCGCGCCGTGCCGGGCTGGCCGACCGCGTCGGGGAGCAGCCCGAACACCGCCGCGCGCGGGTGGTTCTTGAGCCAGGCGATGGCCAGCGGACGGGCTTTTTTCAATTGGACGAAGGCGCGCGCCGCGAACGGCGCGATGTCGTGCGCGTCGACCGCCTGGAGCGCCGTCAGGCCGGCGATCGGATCGGCGCCGAGCATTCCGAGGAAGCCGGGCAGGGCGCGTTCGCCAAAACGGGCCAGCAGCGCTTGCTCATCGATCCACCAATTGCAATTGCCACTGCGGATGAGGCCGGTCTGCTCCCACAGCCGCAGGGCGATCACGTCCGGCAGCACCGGCAGGGCGTGAATCAGGCGGTGATAGGGGTGCCGGTAGCCGTCGACGATGTCGGCTTCGAGCAGTTGGGTCGCCCGTCGGGCGACCCAGTTCGCCAGTTCGCTTTCGTCGACACCGCGGTTTGGCAGCGGCGTTTCGAATTCCGGGATCGGACGGTCTTTTTGCCTGGCGATCGATCTTTCGGCCTCGGTGACGGTGGCCAGCACGCTGGCGACGGTGGTGATCTCCCGGACCGCTTTCCATACCTGTTGCCGTGACGACTCGACGAGCGCCGCGCGCCGTTCGTCGCTCATTTCGAAGACAAACGGCGTCGGAATGGCTTGTAAAGGTATCACCAGATCGGCGTGCGTCTTGCCTCTGGCCTTGCGCCAGGGCGGCGTGCGCAGCACGCTCGGCAATTCCTCGGCGGTGGCGAAACGCGCGTCGGTGGCCAGCAGCTTGTCCAGCGTTTGTTGGCCGCGTTCGCCAAGATCCGCGATCCAGCCGGTCAGGGTCGCCACGTCGAAGCGCTGGCACAGCTTCGTCAAGCGTGTCTTGACCGTCGGCTCGGAACGACCGGGGTGGTAGCTGGCGAGCAGTTGGCGGAACAGCCAGCGTGGGCAGGCGTCCATCGCCTGTTCCAGACCCGCCCGAATCCACTTGTCGTACGACTTCGGAAGCAGCAGGGACAGGGCCTCCGGCTCCCGCGAGTCCAGCAGGGCACAGGCCAGCCGCGTGCGATCGTCCTCGGTGGCATAGTCGAGCAGCCACATCAGGACGCGCACCGGCGACACGCCTTGCGCCGCCGCCGCCGCGTGCACGGTGGCCGCGATGTCGGCGGTGTCGACCCAGCTATAGGTGAAGTAGAAGAAGTAATCCTTCTTCTTGAACCACCGTGGGTCGGCGCCGCCAGGACACTCGGCGAGCAGGGGAACGAAGCAGACGTCGTCGCCAACGTCGATGCCCTGAGCGACCGCCGCCTGGAGCAGTGGCAGGAACTGCAAGGCATGGTGTTCTTCCGGGCGATCGTCCGCCAGCAGGAAGCTCCAGATCGCGTGCCATTTGGCGTCGCGCTCGCGGGCGCTCGCGGCCAGCGCCCAGTCCAGCGCCGCGCGGTAGTCCGCGTCCGGCGCGCGCACCACCGCCGCGCGCAACGCCGGCCAGGCCGCCATGCCCCAAGGGTGTTCGAGATAAGCGCGACGGTGCGGGTTGTTGTCGATCAACTTCACCAGCCGTAGCGCGTATTCGGCGCCATGGGCGTCCACCAGCGCGTGCGCGAAGTCGTAAACCAGGGCGTTGTACGCGGGGTAACCGTCGCGGTGGCGGTATCCCATCAATGGCGCGAAAGTGTCCGCCAGGACGCGGAACCAGCGCGCGGCCTGCTCGGCCGGCAGGCCGGCCAGCGGCGTTTCCAGCATCGCCGCCAAGGCGTCTTGATTGGGGAAAGGGGCTCCGCCTTGCATCCGCTCCAAATCTCTCCGCACCATGTCCCGCACCGCCGCCCATGCCTCGGCAGGGCTTTTTTCCGGCGGCGCGCCGCGGCGCATGCGGGTCGGCAGCGCGGTGCCGTGAACCAGGCGCGGCTCGTCGGCGGGCGGGTCCTCCGCCACGACGGTTTGCCGGGTTGGTGGGGAGGGGTCGTCGGCCGTGGATTCGGTCGTGGATTTCGCCGGCGGTTCGACCCGGGAAACCGCCGTGGGCGCGGCGGCGTCCGCCGCGGCGACGGTCGGCTTCGCACTCGCCGCCGCCGTTTTGGTGGCCGGCGCGGAGGACTGGATCGACGCCGGTGCCGCCGCCGCGCCGCTTTCGGCCGTCGCGGGCCGCGTGTAGCCCTTGCCGGTTTTCTCCTTGATCAGTCTGGCTTTTTCTTTTTCCGCCGCTTCGGCGCTGGCGAAGGTTTTGTCCTTGCGCTGGCCTTGCGTGCCGATGCGCCCGTAGCGCACCGTCAGGGTCTCGCCGTCGACCGCGACCTCCCAGAATTTGTCCGAACCGCCTTCGCTGAATTCGTAGCGTTCCATCGCTTTCTCCATTTCTGTCAAATTGTCCGCCGTTGGTCGTCAAGCGGTGCCGCCGATTTCCGGCGGGCACGGATTTTTCCGGTATCGCGCCTCATTCGGCCGGGTTTCCGCCGGTCAGTCCCCAGCGGGCAAGGCGCTGGCCGACCCGCTGTTCGTGCGCCAGCGCCAGCGCCTGATCCGTGGGGCGCACCCGCTGCCTCATCCACGACAGCGCCTGGGCGTGCGCCTGCGTGTCGCTGAAGCCGGCCAGACGCAGGATTGTCCGCGCCAGGCGCTCGCGCTCGCGCGGCGGCAGCCAGGCAAAAGCGCCGCGCATCGCCGGCAGGGCGCGCAGAAAGGCGTCGTCCGGCCAGTCGCCGACCAGTTCGTCGATGGCGGCGAAGGCATCGTCCGCGTCCGCCATTTGTTCGCGCGCCAGCGTCAGCAGGCCGGCGAGGAAATCGCCCAGCGCTTCCGGCAGGCCATGGCGGCGGATGTGCGCCGCCACCGGCAGCGTCAGCGCCTCGCCGCGCGCGGTGGCGAGCAGGTAGCCCAGCGCGGCGCCGGCCAGCGCCGCCGGCGTTCGCGGGTCGGCCAGGCAGCGGCGGAACACGCCGTCGGCAAAACAGGCGTCGAGCGCCAGACCGTCGCCGTAGCGCAGCAGATCGCGGCAGGCGCGCGTCGCCAGCACCACTTCTTCGCCGCGCTCGCCGCCGCCGACGTTTTCGAGCAGCCACAACAGGCGCTGAAAGAGCCTTTCGCAGAGCGGTTCGAGGCTGGCGTGCAGCGCCATTTCAAAAACGTCGCCAAAACGGTACAACCGCACCAGACGCAAGCCGGCGCGTCCCAGGTCGCCCAGCGCGTGGCTGGCGTCGACGCTTCGCGCCAGTTCGGCGCCGAGTTGCCCGCCCAGGTCGAGCAGGCCGGCGAAAACCGCCTCGGAAATGCAGGCCGACAAGGCGGCGAGATCGCCCGGCGCGGCATTGGCGCGCGCTTGCAGCCGGCTGGCGGCGGCGCTGTCCAGCGTGCCGCCCCAGATCGAGGCTTCGATCTGGGCGCCGAGCCAGTCGGGATGGGCGCGGATTTCGAAGGTCTCGACCAGTTCGCGCGCATCGGTGTGTTCGGGGCCGCTCAGCCGCCGCACGCCGGGCAGATCGAGAATCCGCAGCCGATGCAGGACCCGTGCCCGCTGGCGGTCGGCGTGGCGATGCCAGTCCAGAACGAAACGCTGGCCGACGCGGTCGGGTTCGATGCCGATCTCGGCGAGATTCCGCGCCACGTCCGCGAGCAGCGGCGGATGGCGGGTGTCCGGCGCCAGCGCGCCGACGCGGTCCCCGGACAAGGCGCGCAACATGAGCAACAGGAGCGGGTCGCTGCCCTGCCGCGGGGCGCCGTTTTCCGTCCAGGCCGGCGGCCGGTCCAGCGCCTCCTTGACGACGGTAGACAGCGCCGCGTCCAGCAGATCGGCGCGCAGAACGTGGCGGTGTCCGCGCAGGCGCGCCAGCAGCACGGCCTGCGTGTGCCAGGCGACGCGGTCGGCGGTGGACAGCCGCTGGCCGTCCTTGCGCAGCGCGTCGGCGATCCCTTGCATGGCCCACAGGCCCGCCTGTTCGACGCCCACCGAAAACAACTGTTCGTAGTACGCCGGCGACGGCATGCCGGCCGCGTAGCCGGTGAAACGATCCAGGCGCGGGTAGCTGTAGGGCACCAGATAACTGCCGACGCGGGCGTCTTCGGGGGGGCGGGGCGTTTCCGGCCGTTCGCCGTCCGCGGCCAGCGCATGCCGCCGGATGGCGCCGGCGTGCCAGCCGCCGCATACCAGCAGCACCGGGCGGCCCGCCGCCTGGCGCACGGCCCAGGCGGCGTAGCGGCCCATGAAGGCTTCGCGTCCTTCCTCGACGGGATCGACCGCGTCCGCCGGTCGCAGTCCGGCGAAATAGGTGTCCAGCACCGCCGGTAGCTCGGCATCCGGCGTTTGTTCGATCAGGGCATCCCACAGCGCATCCTGTCCCTCGGCGACCAGCGAGGTCATCAGCGCCGCCTGCGCGGCCCGGTAGCGGTCGCCAAGATGGTGCGGGTCGGCGTAACGGTTTTCGCGGTCGCCGAAATCGGGATGCCAGGCCGGCAGATCGCAGAACAGCGGCGTCGCGCCCCGCGCCCAGGCGCCCCGCAGGGCCTGCCACTCCGGGGAATAGTCGCAAAACGGGCTGTAGGAGGCGTGCGAGTGTGTCGGATCGCTGTGGAAGCTGAAGATCGCGATCGGCAAGCGATGCGCGCCACGCAGATCGTCGAGGTGCGGATTGAAATCCACCGGCCCCTCGATCAGCACCACCGCCGGCCGGAGGTCGTCGATCGCCGCGCGCACGCGTCGCGCGCAGGCGGGCGAATGGTGGCGAACGCCGAGAATCGTCAGTGGCGAAAGCGGCATGAGCTTCGGAGGATGGAATCAGCCCGGCAGGCGATGGCGGGCGGCGTAAAAGGCGCGCCAGGCCTCGCCCTTGCGCTTGGCGGCGCGCTGTTCCAGGTAGCGGCGAAGCTTCTTCAGATCGTCGGCGTTGTCTTTCGCCGCCGTGCCGGCCAGACATTCGACGATGTCTTCCGGGCCGCCGGTGTCGCCGCGCAGGTAGTGGCCGCGCACGCCCACCGCGTGCGCCACGCTGACCGCCTCGGCGGTGCTCATCGCCGACGACAGCCGTTCCATGCCGCTGCCGTCGCCGGCCACGCCCTCGCGCAGTTCGCGGAAGCAGGTGACCAGCACTTCCAGCACCTCGTCGGCGGGCGATCGCGGCACGCCGGAGCGGGCGAGGAGCTTGCCGGCCTCGCGCTTGACCAGCGCCAACTCGTCGTCGGCCTCGCGGATCGGGAACACCGTTTCGAAATTGAAGCGGCGCTTGAGCGCCGCCGACATGTCGTTGACGCCGCGATCGCGCGAGTTGGCGGTGGCGATCAGGTTGAAGCCCTCGCGCGCGAACAGCATTCCGGCCTCGCCTTCAAGCTCCGGAACCGCCAGGACGCGGTCGGAGAGCACCGAGAGCAACGAGTCCTGCACTTCCAGCGGACAGCGGGTGATTTCCTCGAAGCGCACGATCTTGCCCTGGCGCATGCCCAGATGCAGCGGCGCCGGCACCAGCGCGCGTTCGCTCGGGCCTTCGTTGACCAGCATCGCGTAGTTCCAGCCATACTTGATCTGGTCCTCGGTGAGCGAGGCGCCTCCCTGGATGGTGAGCGTGGAATCGCCGCTGATCGCCGCGGCCATCAGTTCGGAGAGCAGGCTCTTGGCCGTTCCCGGCTCGCCGATCAACAACAATCCGCGCGAGGTGGCCAAGGTCACCATCGCGCGCTCGATCAACGACGCCGGACAGACAACCTTGGCGTCGTCCGCCCCGTCGCCGAGGATGAAGCGCCGCACCGCCTGCAGCGACAGCCGCCAGCCGGGCGGGCGTGGCGCCCGGTCGGTCCGGTACAAGGCCTCCAGTTCGGCGCGATAAGCGATTTCGGCCGGCGGGCGCTGCAATCGCGGGGTATTCTGATGAGAGGGTTGCATCGGCTTGGCGCTCCAAATGGCAAGGCGTCGACTGGCATGCTGCGCTATCCTCCTGCTTTTCGCCGCGCAAGCTTTTCCGCGACTCATTCCGCATCAAAGGAGCGAGCATTGCCCAAAAAAAACGGCATATTACAGGCAAAACCCGACGGCTCGATCCGGTGGACGGCCTGGATGGAGAAGTTGATCACACATCCGCTGCGTCGTCATGACGGCGCGACGTTCGCGCCCGAATCGGGACTCGATGTCAACGGCGAACTGTTCCGCGAGTACTATCGCCGCTCCTACGGTGACCGGATTCCGGCGCTGCTTTGCCTGCTGAAATGGCACGGCCTGGCCGCGCTGGACATCTTGCTGTCCGAAATGCCGCCGGCCTTGAGCGGCAAGCGCGTCGACGAGGAATTCCTGAAAATCGTGCTCAATATCCACCACGAACGCCTGGTGGATGCCTTGTTGCCTTATCTCCATCTGCTGGCCGTCAGACAGACGCTGCACAAACAGGCGGAGCGCTGGCCATTGTGGGTCATGCAGCGCCTGCTGGCGCTCAATCCGCACCGCGCGCAGGCGGGAGCGACGCTGCTGTTGGAACTGTTGGCGGCGCATCCCGACTGGCTGCCGCCGCTGCGCGAGGCGTGCGACGACCCGACCGCGAAAACGCTGGCCCGGCTCCTGGAAACCGAGCGGGCGGTCGAGGCGCCAATCGAGGCCCTGCCGGAAATCCTGCGCCTTCCGCCCTGGCGCGAGCGGCGCGAGGCGCCGCAAGTGCCGCCGCCATCGCCGTTCACATTCGCGCCGCTGCGCGAGCCGGGGCGCATCCACTGGGAGAACGACGCGTCCGCGCCGCCGAAAAGCGACCGCGTTCCCGCGGGCGAGTCCAGCGAGTCCAGCGAGTCCAGCGATTTCGAAACGTTCGATCGCCGATTCGACGGCCATCGCCACGCCTTGCCCGAAGACGTGCGGGAAAGCTCGCGCTCGTGGCCGCTGGCGTACAAGGCGCTCCATGCGCTTGGCGTTCGAGCCGACGCCCTGCAACGGATCGCCGAGGGCGGCGTGGTGGGCGATGACGATGTCGGCGCCCGGCCGGCTTATTTTCCCGAGCGCCATCTGGCGCTACTGGTCTTGCCGCCGGAACTCGCGCGGCGCCTGCTGGCGCGCGTTCCGGTGCTGGAGATGGTCGACGGCGACGGCCTTGGCGTCGACGCGTTCCCGCTGCGCCGGCTTTTCGAACGCTTTGGCGACGTCTTGCTCGCCGCCATCGCGCGCGAAATGGGCCACCGCCCAAACCACCGCCCGCCGCGATTCGTTTCGTTCGTCGAATCGGATCTGTTCGCCGTGCCGCTGGCCAAGATGCTGGTCGCCAACCGTTGGGCGCGGCAAACCGTCCGCCAGTGGCTGGCGCGTTTTCCGGCGGCGGCGGCGCGCGGTTTGCTGCCGGCCGCGCTCGGGACGGACGCGGCGTTCGCGGCGCCGGCGCGCCACGCGCTGCGCTGGCTGGCGGCGAACGGACATCGCGCCGTTCTGGCGCGGGTCGCCGCGGACCACGGCGCGCTGGTCACGCAAGCGCTGGCGGCCCTGCTGGCGATCGCGCCGGAAGACATCCTGCCCGCGAAACTGCCCGTGCCGCCGACGAACCTGTTTCTGCCCGGCCTGCCGCGCTTGCGGTTGACCAACGGCGACTGGGCCGTTCCCGCGTCGGCGCTGCCGGACGTGTTGATGCTGCTGATGCTCAGTCGCGCCGATGAGCCTTACGCCGGGCTGGCGGCCGTGCAGGAGGCGGTGTCGCCGGAATCGTTCGCCCGCTTTGGACAGGCCCTGTTCAAGTGGTGGCAGGACAATGGCGCGCCGCCCAAGGAGCGCTGGATGTTCGAGGCGCAGGGCTTGCTGGGCAACGACGAAACGGCGCGTCAACTCGCCTTGGCCTTGCGCCAGTGGCGCGCGGCGCTGAACCGGGTGCGCGCGTACGATGCGATGAACATGCTGGCGCGGATCGGCAGCGACCTGGCCTTGATGCATCTGCATGCGCTGAGCACGCAGACGCGCTTCAACGATCTGATCGGCCGGGCGGACGATTTGCTGCGGGACGTCGCCGAGCAGCGCGGACTGAGCCTCGAGGAACTGGCCGACCGCACCGTTCCCGATCTCGGATTCGACGCGCGCGGCGTTCTGACACTGGACTTTGGCCCGCGCCAGTTCGAATTGCGCCTGAGTCGCCTGCTGGCGCCGTGTTTGCGGGACAGCGACGGCAAGGCGTTGAAGGATCTGCCCAAGCCGGGAGTGCGCGACGATCCGGTTTGCGCCAAGGAGGCCGTCGCGCGGTTCAAGGATCTCAAGAAACAGCTCAAAAGCATTGCCGCCAACCAGATTCGGCGCCTGGAGGGCGCGATGTGCGCGCGGCGGCGCTGGGAGCGCGCGGCGTTTGCGGGGCTGTTCGTGGCGCATCCGGTGCGGCGGCCGCTTTCCCAGGCGCTGATCTGGGGGGTGTATGACGCGGACGGCGCCTTGCGCGCCAGTTGCCGCGTGGCGGAGGACCTGAGCCTGGCCGACGAGCAGGACAACGAGTATTTGTTGCCGGACGATGCCTTGCTGGGGATTCTGCATCCGCTGGAGGTGCCGTGCGAGTGGGCCGCGTCGTGGCAGCAGCGCCTGGCGGAATACCGGATCTTGCCGCCGTTTCCGCAACTGGGTCGCCAGGTGTATGCGCTGAGCGACGCGGAAGCCGCTGGCGGCGAGTTGCCGGCGTGGGTTGGCCGATCCGTGTCCACCGGGGCGCTGCTGGGGCTGGAGCAGCGGGGCTGGCGGCGCGCCGTCGGCGACGGCGGGATGGTCGATGGTTTCTTCAAGGATCTGCCTGGGGGCAGTGTCATTCTTTGCCTTGAGGAGGGCTGGTTCGTCGGCGCTCCCGCCGCGAGCGCGGAGATGCAAAAAGTGGCGGAGGTGCGCCTGCACGGTATCGACGGCTGGTCGCGGCTTGACGGGATCGCGTGCAGCGAAGTGTTGCGCGATCTGCAACTGATGATCGGCGGCTGAGCGGCGCGCGCCTCGCCGGCCGCGCTTCCTGTAGAATCGCCGCCCGATGACTACCTTACGCGGCAAACCGCCGGGCGGCGCGCCCCGCAATCTCTTTTCCTACCGGAAATTCTGGGCCAGTCGCTTCGGAACCGCGCCCTTCCTGCCGATGTCGCGCGACGAAATGGCGGCGCTGGGCTGGGATTCGTGCGATGTCGTGCTGGTGACCGGCGACGCGTATGTGGATCACCCCAGTTTCGGCATGGCGCTGATCGGGCGCTTGCTGGAAGGGCAGGGCTTTCGCGTCGGCATCATCAGTCAGCCGGATTGGTCCTCCGCCAGCGCTTTTCGCGCGCTCGGCAAGCCGAACCTGTACTTCGGCGTCACCGCCGGCAACATGGATTCGATGGTCAATCGCTACACCGCCGACCGCAAGCCGCGTTCCGACGACGCCTACACGCCGGACGCGGCGCCGAACCGGCGGCCGGACCACGCGGTGGTCGTTTATGCGCAACGGTGCCGCGAAGCCTTTCCCGGCTGCAACGTGGTCATCGGTTCCATCGAGGCCAGTTTGCGGCGCATCGCCCATTACGATTATTGGTCGGACAAGGTGCGGCGCTCGGTGTTGCCGGATTCGAAGGCCGACCTCCTCCTGTTCGGCAACGCCGAGCGCGCGCTGGTGGAATTGACGCATCGTCTGGCGGCCGGCGTGCCGATCGCCGAAATCCGCGATCTGCGCGGTAGCGCGTTCATGGTGCCGCGCGATTGGCGTCCCGGCGAGGACTGGGTCGAAATCGACGCCGCGAGCGTCGATACGCCCGGCCCCTTGCGTCGTCATCCCGACCCTTACGCGGCGACGGCCGGCGACGCGCCCGCCGTCCGCGCCGACGTGCCGGCGAAACCCGTTCAGTTTCATGGGGCCGCTCGCGCGCCCAGGCGCGAACGGTCGCGCACGGTGATTCGCCTGCCGTCCTATGAACAGGTGGTCGCCGATCCGGTGCTCTATGCCCATGCCTCGCGCACCTTCCACCTCGAATCGAATCCCGGCAACGCGCGCGCGCTGGTGCAGGCGCACGGCGCGCGCGACGTGTGGCTGAATCCGCCGCCGCTGCCGCTGACGACGGCGGAAATGGACGGCGTCTACGCCGCGCCCTTCCAGCGGCGACCGCATCCGTCCTACGGCGAGGCCAGGATTCCCGCTTTCGAGATGATCCGCTTCTCGATCAACATCATGCGCGGCTGCTTCGGCGGCTGCACCTTCTGTTCGATCACCGAGCACGAGGGGCGTATCGTCCAGAACCGCTCCGAAGAATCGATCGTGCGCGAGATCGAGGAGATTCGCGACAAGACGCCGGGTTTTACCGGCGTGATCTCCGATCTCGGCGGTCCCACCGCCAACATGTACCGGCTGGCGTGCAAGGACCCGGCCATCGAGTCGGCGTGTCGCCGGCTGTCGTGCGTCTTTCCCGGCATCTGCGAGAATCTGGACACCGACCACACGCCGCTGGTGCGGCTCTACCGCAAGGCGCGGGCGGTGCGCGGCGTCAAAAAGGTGCTGATCGGTTCCGGTCTGCGTTACGACCTGGCGGTGCGCGATCCACGCTACGTCAAGGAACTGGTCAGCCATCACGTCGGCGGCTACCTCAAGATCGCGCCGGAGCATACCGAGGAGGGACCGCTGGCGCACATGATGAAGCCGGACATGCGTTCCTACGACCAGTTCAAGAGCCTGTTCGAGAAATTCTCGCGCGAGGCCGGCAAGGAACAATACCTGATTCCCTACTTCATCGCCGCCCACCCCGGCACCGGCGACGAGGACATGCTCAATCTGGCGCTCTGGCTCAAACGCAACGGTTTTCGCCTCGATCAGGTGCAGACCTTCCTGCCGACGCCCATGGCCCTCGCCACGGCGATGTACCACAGCCGCAAGAACCCGTTGCGCAAGATCGGCCGGCATTCGGAAACCGTGGACACCGTTCGCGGCGCCTGGCAACGGCGTCTGCACAAAGCCTTTCTGCGCTATCACGACCCGGAAAACTGGCCCTTGCTGCGCGAGGCGCTAAAACAGATGGGCCGGGCGGATCTGATCGGTAATGGCAAGAAACATCTGATACCGTTTTTCCAGCCGCCGGGAACCGGCTTGCGAGCCAACGCGCCGCGCGCCGGAAAAAACATCCCGGCGGATTCGCCGACGACCCGGCGCGTGGCGAGAAACACGCCGGCGCCCGCCCGTCCGGTGGCGAAAGCACCGACAAAAGCCCGGCGCGCCTAGCGACGGCGTGCCGTCCTCAGGCGGCGGACGGCACGCCGTGGTGGATGGCCAGCCAGACGGTGAGTTCGCCGGCGGCGGTCCACTCGACACGATGCCGCCGGCGCGGCGCGATATCCAGGCAGTCGCCGGCTCGCAGTTCGCGAGCGCGCGCCTCGTCCTCGAACCGCAGCGCGGCGCGGCCTCGCAGCAGCAACACCCACTCGCCGTGCGGCTGGTCGTACCACTCGCCCGGCGGAGTCGCCTGACCGCTGGAGACGATGCGCTCTATCCTCAAGCCGGGGACGGTCAGCAAGGCCCGGAATTGTTCCTCCGCCAGGGTGGCCGGCGGCAGATCGGCAAAAAGATTCTCCATGACAAGACTCGGTGGATTCACAAGAGGGAAAATCGCGCTGGCGCGCCAGGAAAGGTGGACTGGCGGGAAATTGGCGGCAAGGGGAAAGGCGAACAACGGTTCATTTTTTATCGAAAGCAACTCGAACCCGGCCCATTTTTCTTGCTCGGTTCTCAAACCGCAATGCTTCCGCCGGATCTTGCCGCGCACTTGATCGGGCCGCCGGGAGGATTCCCCGATGCCAATCCCCTGTCGTCCGTCAATAGGCCCCGCGAAAATTTTTCAAGCAATTGATTCAATGTGTTACCCTGTTTCCTTTAAAATTCTACACCGCCATGAGACGGAATATTTCCCGTCTTTTAGGGGGGCTACTTTACGTTAGGCAACTCTATACTTGGCCATTCTTCTACCACTATGCCCTTCACATTTAACGGAACAGGAACCCGCTACTATGGCGAACGAGAACACGATATCGGTGGAACCTACATCACCACAAAGTGGATCGTAGTGGTTGGCATTCCAATACTTCCACTGAGTTCTTGGCGGGTCTACCCGATCGGGGATAATCAATACGTTGATACCTCATACTTTCATGGCCGCGAAGCATCTTTTGGAAGTCAGACGTACCAAGCAACCCGAGTTCCTCTAAATTGGCGTCAAGTCCGCAACGTGTACCTTGTAACCCTCGGCGTCTCTGGCACAATCATCTGGTGGCTACATCGGTCTTTCCCAAGTCTGTTTACCTAGCTCCAATGTCCAGTTCACGAGCTTGTTACCGCGCCCCGCGAGTTGCCTAACTGAGCTTCCCCCGAAATTTCGTCTGCCAAGGGTGACCTAAAATTGTCGTCACTTTTGGAAGGCAGGAAATGAAGATACCGAAGCAGGCATACACGACCGAGTTCAAGGAACTGGCGGTCAAGCG
>Ga0208938_1000102_pt1 | contig 89358 bp, 82 predicted proteins | sample AD_UKC125_MetaG_FD_184434 | JGI IMG/M metagenome (GOLD analysis project Ga0208938, IMG submission 184434) | Active sludge microbial communities of municipal wastewater-treating anaerobic digesters from USA - AD_UKC125_MetaG (SPAdes) (version 2) | ecosystem: Engineered > Bioreactor > Anaerobic >... | reverse complement strand
CGTTGCTGCAAAAGGCGAGCCAATTCATGGAATTTCTCAGCAAAACACCTGAACGGGTTATGGCTTATTTCAATCATTCGGCTGTCCAGTATGCCGCAAGTCAGACTATTTGATTGCCGGGTTAATAGATCAAAAGCAAAAGAAATCTTTTCGAAAAAATAATCAAAAATTCCTAAGTCGGATTTTCCGACTCCAGCGTCTTCAGCTGCTTTGATACCTTTCCAGATTTGGTATTGATCTTCTGGATTATCTCCACGGTTTGCGGGATCTAGGAGAGATCTTGCGAAGGCTTCACTAAAGCTCAACCCATCTGCTATGCCTTGAGCAGCGCCAGCCCCGTTTTTTAGAACTGAGTCCGGGAAGCCCAATGCCTTCCCGACTGCGCCAAAATTGAAATTTCCAGAATCTGCATAACTTTTATCTATTTGTTTGTAGTCCATGGGAAGATCATACGGCAGGTGTTGATCCTTGTTGTTTCTAACGGTCTCGTAAAACCACATTGCGGTTTCCGTAGGCGTGTGAGTGTTCTGGAACTCAAGCGCTCGCTGGATATTTGCTTCGACACTCACTCCCGGTGGAATGGGCCACGAAATCCGCAGTTATTTTCGGCTATCCGATTTTCGTGATTGAAATGTGGCGTCGTTAGGCTTGCTGCTGGTTATCGAAACATCGTGTTTCGTGATTGATGCGGGGCGCGATGCATTGCTATCATCAAACCGTGTTCAATGATTGATAGGTGCTCCGACATGACTCTCTTTGATGCGCTTGGCTTCCGCTGGGACAGGTCGGTCGTGCCGACTTCTATCCCGTCACACTCGATTGAGCGGGTTTGTTTCCGCTTTCACAAGATGCTGCCCGAGTTCGTCTGGGATGCGTCGGTACTCGAAGGCAACCCCTTCACCTTCCCGGAGGTCAAGACGCTGCTTGATGGTGTGACCATTGGCGGGCGGAAGATTTCCGATCAGGAACAAATCCTGAATCTCGCGGAAAGCGCCAAGCGCCTGCTGGCGATGGTCAAGGGTGACCAGTTCTCCCTCAGCAAGACCGTGTTTATCGAACTGAACGGCATTGTCGCTCGCAAGGAAGCCTTGGAATGGGGCGTTTTCCGTGGCGAAGGGCAGGAGAAGAACTACACCCCGGATGTGGGCCTCGGTGAGCACGGGCGCTATACCCCACTGCCAACGCTACCCGGCGCACCAGAACTGAACCGGGTGTTTAGCGAGGGCGTTTCTGCCCTGCAAGCGTGTGAGCCATTCGAGCGGGCAACCGCCTTTTTCCTGTTTGGTGCCTTGCAGCAGTTCTTCTTCGACGGAAACAAGCGCACGTCGCGTTTCATGATGAACGGCGTCCTCATGTCGCATGGCATCGACGCCATCAGCGTGCCCGCCGCCAAGGCACAGGAGTTCAACGAGAAGATGGTGCGCTTCTATCTCTCGAAGGACGCCACGGAGATGGTGGATTTCCTCGCCGGATGCCACCCGGATGCAGAGGCGATCTTGCCGCCGCCCGATGAAGATCGAAACCACGACAGCGGAATGGAGCCGTAATCATGCAATGGATCAAGCTGACCGACAGGATGCCGAACCCGGACGAGCATGGCCGAGTTCTGATCTACACCGAGGGCTATGACTTCAACGGCGAACAAGCGGGGAGAAGGCAATGAGTGAAGCACTGGAACGTGTCATCGCCGAGCAGCAGAAGGAAATCGACCGCCTGCGCCTGATGGAAGCAGCTTCTTCCGGGGAGTGATTTCGACACTGCAAATGCCTTTGCGGTCAGCCACGTTTCCGCCGCCATCGAAAACCTTGCTGAATGGAAGTTTCTCAACAGCACGAACGCCCGGATCGACCTTGATTCAATCGTACGTGAAGTGCGCGAGATGAGCATGTCTTGGCAAAGCAAAGACGCCATTGCGAGCGCATTGCAGACTGAGCAGAACGCTTCCTTTGCCTGCGAATGGGCGCTTCCTGAGTTCAGGTTCAACGAGTCGGGCTTTCTGATTGTTGCCGAGCGGGAGGCTCCGTTCACCTGCAAGTGTTGTGGGATGCCAAGCTGGGTTGATCCGTCCGACCAATCGCCGCTTCCTGACTACTGCCATGAGATCGACCACGGCACATCGGAAGATCGTGCGGTGGTTGGCTCCGGCTCGTCGGAGTCGTGATTCATGCCTGCCAACATCCTCAATTTTCCCTGCTACAAGGTATTGGGCATCACTGAAAACGAGCATGATTACCACATCGACGTTGAAACACAGCACGCGCCAACGTCCTGCCCGCACTGCCAATCTGCAAACCTTGTGGGCTTCGGTCGCCGCGAGCAAATGGTCAAGGATATGCCCATGCACGGTCGGCGGGTGGGCCTCTACATCGACACCCGCCGCTACCGCTGCCGCACCTGCGGCAAGACATTCTATGAGGCACTGCCTGAGATCGACGAAAAACGGTTGATGACCAAGCGGCTTGCGCAGTGGATGGGCAAGCAGGCGATTAAGCGCACTTTCGCCAGCATCGCCGAGGAAGTCGGCTGTACGGAGTTCACCGTCCGAGCAGTATTCAGTGACTACGTGAACGAGTTGGAAAAAACCATCCGTTTTGAAACACCGCAGTGGATGGGTATTGACGAAATCCACCTCATCAAGCCTCGTGGCGTCATTGCAAACATCCAGAACAACACCATCGTCGAACTGCTGCCGAATCGCAACAAGGATACGGTAGTGCGCTTCCTGCACCATCTGGAAGGCAAGGAGCGCATCCAGTACGTGGCGATGGATATGTGGACACCATACCGCGATGCTGTCCGCGCCGTCATTCCGCAGGCCGAGATCGTGGTGGACAAGTTCCACGTCGTCCGCATGGCAAACGATGCAATGGAGCGTGTCAGGAAGAGTCTGCGCGAATCCCTGACGCCGAAACAGCGTCGTGGCCTGATGCACGACCGCTTTGTGTTGCTGAAGCGGGAACGCGACCTGAATGACCAAGAGCGCCTGAACCTTGACGGCTGGACGAAGAACTACCCGGAGCTTGGCGAAGCTTACCGGCTCAAGGAGGAGTTCTTTGGCATATACGACGCCGAATCGCCCGACGAAGCACAGGCCAAGTTCATCCAGTGGCAGAAGAGCATTCCGTCCGAGGTCGCCAATGCCTTCGCCGACATCGAGCGAGCATGGGGCCACTGGACGATGCCCATCCTCAACTACTTCAATCACCCCGTCACCAACGCCTATACCGAGTCACTGAACTCGCTGATCCGCGTCATGAACCGGCTGGGTCGCGGTTACAGCTTTGAGGCGCTGAGAGCAAAGATTTTGTTTGCCGAAGGGGCGCATAAGCACAAGCTGTCACGGCCAAGGTTCGAGCACAAGGAACGTCGGCAGGCGGAGCCGGAACCGGAACCGGAACCGGAACCGGAACCGGTCATGATGTATGGACTACCCGGCAACTTCAAGAACTTCGAGATGGGGGAATCTTTGGCTCGCATGACACCGAAGTCCGCTCCTGAACCGAAGCCCTACATCCCAAAATCAACAGAATTACAAAAGCCGGAGAAGAACTACGGCGCGGGCATTTCAACACTCATCCGCATGATAGAAAACGGTGAGCTATGAACCCGTTTCAATCACGGAAATCGGATACCCTTATTTTCTTCACTCACTTGTCACTCCCAGTAGCTTTCTTAGAATGCAGAATAAAAATTTAGTTAGAGGAAAAAACAGCAAAAGAGAAAAAGCGAATGCGATGACCGCTGTCGCCATAGCAACAAGCCCTGCACCTAAATCTTTCCCTCTCTCTATGGGATCTGGTATGGCATGATGCATGTCATAGTAGGCGCCAACAATATTTAAAATGCCACCCACGGCCAGAAGCAATGCTGCCGCAGAAATAAAGGCTGCCATGATCCACAATAAAACCCTGAATACTATTATCTTCCCGGAATCTTCAGCCGGTTTTTCAGCCGCTGACTGCTTCGATATCATGTCCTCATCCTCCAGCGATCACCGGGTTCAACACCGAAGTGAAGATAATAATCAAAGAGACCAGGCTCGAATTCCATTCTTGGCGGCTTGCTGTCAAAAAAAGGTCCAAGGTAATACATTTTTTTCATGCGGCTTTCCGCCAATTGAAATGGCTGGTCTGAGTCTGAGTGCTCGCGCGGCGTTGGCGGTCGGCGCGGTCGGCGATCTGGTTATCGCGACTCGGCGCGGCCTCGAGCACGCTGACGCCGGGGAGGACGAAGAACAGGTCCTGATCGGTGGCGGCGGCGGTTTCGAAGGAGTCGCTGAAGTTGGCGCTGTCGGCCCAGCGGTCGACGATCGTCGCCACGGCCGTCCGGAAATCGGCGCGGCTGCCGGTGGCGGCGTTGGCGACCAGTTGCCGGAGGGCGGCGGCGAGATCCGGCGAGACGCTGGCCGCTTCGCGCAGGTCGCGCACGGCGCCGCTGCCTTGCAGATCGGGCAGCGTGGCGACGGCGTCGGTGTTTAGCGTGTCGGTGAATTGGCGATGGAAGGGGTTTTGGGCGAGGTCGAGGTTGCCGGTGCCGCCGGTCTGGCCGTCGCCGCGGGTGTAGGTGCCGGCGGCGGTCTGGACGTTGTCGCCGGCGAGGGCGAGGTGGGTGGCGGTGCTGGCGAGGCCGAGGCTGACGATGCCGGATTGGGCGAGGGTCTGCAGTTCGTCGGCCTGGCTGACGCCGTCTTGGTTGCGGTCGCGCCAGAGGCGGACGTTGGCGAACTGGGCGTCGAGAGTGCTGAAGAGGCCGTCGTGGTTGCTGTCGAGGTCGGCCAGGGCGGCGAAGCCGTCGGCGGCTTTTTGGCCGTTGGCGAGCACGGTGTCGACGCCGAAGAGTTCGTTGCCGTTGTCGATCGTGCCGTTGCCGTTCTTGCCGAGCGCGAGGAAGGCGTCGTCGCCTTTGAGCCAGCCGGTGCCGGTCTTGACGCCGTCGCCGTCGCCGTCGAAGAGCACCGGGGCGCCGCCGATGCCGGTGGTTTCGAGTCCGTCGCCGTCAAGGTCGAGGGCGAGGGGGTCTTGGCGAGGGGCGGTGTAGCGGCGGGCGGAGAGGTAACTGTTGTTGCTACTTAGCTCTATTTCAGATAAACAACTGCCGATTTGTCTCCATTCGGGATTCAATTCAAGGAAAATTTCAACCCAATTCGTTTCGCTTAGCAGCTTAAAAGGGAAAAGCATACTGCCTGGCCCAGTGCCACTCGCTTCACCTGCTTCCTTTGCAAAAAAAAAATGGCTGACGGCCCAACGGTACTATTTAAAATCATAAGCACTTGGCGCACAAGAGAAATAGACATGCCGGCATCCTTTAATTAAAAAAATAAATTAACAAAATGATTATCAAAAACAAGGCGGTTAAAAACCCAGGAAGATCGTTAAACCAAAACCAAAACCAATCAGGCATTCGCATTCGCGCTCTTCCTGCACGAGAAAATACTGAAAAAAAAGAGGGTTTTTTTGAACCATGGTCACCAAGAGCATTTGATAAATCGTGAAAAATATTCGGAGGTTCTATTTTTTTCTTTCCGCTTAGTTGATGACAAACATTATCACCATCGTTGCTATTCATATTCATCTCTCGATGCCAAACGCGTTTGAAGCTTGACCTTCCGCTGTGAGTAGCTCGGTCACCACATAAGACATTGCCGATAGAGCGCTCCCGATAGCGGCAAAGGCGTCCGCAGACGGATTTCCAGCCGTTTCGCTGTAAACGTTAAGAAACCCGAATACCGCTCCTATCGCGTCATTTCCTGCCGAAAAAGATGAACCAAGACCGCTGTAATTAATTGTCATTATCGCCTCACTTTAAAATAGGATCCGGATGATAGCCCAAGCCAAACCGTCCAAAGACCGCCAAGAAGTACCACCCCTCCAACCACCAAGCAAAACACCTTCAAAAAACCAAGTGCAAGCAACAAATTTTTTCTCCAGCCAGTCAGGCTGGCTGCCCGGTTGTAGAAATCAGAAAACGGGCTTCTCGTCGATGGGGTATTATCGATCAGATCTGAAGCGACCGATGTCGCTATCATTAAAATAAACGTAAAACAAAGAAAAATCACTGCGAAAACGCACCAAAGCAACCCAACCGCCAAACGAAAATCTCTCCCCCATCCATAAATCCAATAAATAATTACCGAAGCCAGAATCAAGAACGCCAGCGGGAGCACAACGCCAAGTCTGAATTCGGCACTGATGGCGGTTACCCAGGGCGGAACACGACGATCAACCTCTCGAGAAATCGGGTTCAAGTCTTTCATGTGATCGTCACGCGTTTCAATACGTTTTTCAGTCATGCCGCGGTTCTCCATTTCTCGTCATTGTTTGGAAAGGCGCGGGCGTGGAAAGACAAAACGCACCGCGCCCCCCCACAAAAATCGCTTTCAACAATCGATGGCTTCACATCCCGCCGTCCGCCAACGGGATGACACGCACTAGCGTCGACGAGTGTCGACTGCGCCACAGGGTTTTTTTGTCAAGCCGTGCCGATTATTTCCACGGGAATTCCCATGGCCGTTCTATTTCCATGTCAGATCCTCCTGGAACCGAATATCCGTCATAAGGTGAGCCCATTCCTATCTCCTAAAAAACACCCAACACGATGAAATGAAATTCCAAGAAAATGGAAGAATAAAAGAAAATCCAACAATGGCCGATGCCACGGATACGAAAGATATCAACATGCCAAAACCGTAATCTTCCGATAATTCCGCGGGATTCGATACTCCCGAATAGAAGATATAAATCGCGCTTGATATATGCATGATCAGCCATGCCAATACCAGCGAAAGCGCACAGGCGACAACAAAAGCAACAACCAAATTAATCGTGATTACAATATATCTTTTAAAATTTTTCATCATTTGATCTTCTCGTTGAGAAAAACACGGTCAAGGGAGTCAGAGGCATTTGAATTCTCCCCACCACTTCGCTCCTCCGTTTCACCCTCCTTAAAACCCGAAATCCCGCTATTTCCGCATCGCCTGTTCCTCAAGCCGTTGCTGTCCTTCGATCCTTCCTTGTTTCCCCGAATGGAGGTGGCGGTGATAATCCTCCTCGGCGAAAAAGCACGCCTCGCGATTGATGCCGCGTTGGACGATAGGCAGCGGGTAATCTCGGCAATCGCCTTCGCCCCCAGCCGGGGGAGACATCGTTCTCCATCCGCGCCCGCGTCTTGACATGCTGGGATGGCTCCACCGTATCCTCGCGGTCTGCCAGCCGCTTCCGACGGACGGCCTCGAAGCCGTTTTCCGTCCGCGCCGCCACGGCTGTCTGTCGGCGTTCCGTTCCGCCCCAAGGTTCAACCCCCTTGGCGATCAACTTGCGCGCCTCGTCGTGCCTCTCGCGCTTCCTTGAGGCGCACATCGGGATAGACGCCAAGCGACAGCGGCTTTTCCTTGTCGCCGAAGCCGTACCGGAAGCGCCACCCCTTCCCGCCGGCAGGGGCGATGATGAACAGCCCTCGCGCTCGTCGTACATTTTGACTGGCTTCGCGCTGGGTTGGCTTTGCGTACCGCGATGTCGGCGAAGGACATCGCGGCGTCCATGGTCTGATTCTGATTGCGCGCCCGAAGTTACCCCAGTGGCACGGGCAGTCACCCCGAAAGTTACCCCGGTTTCTCGTCGGATGCCATGGGATCACGTCACCCCGCAACGGACAAAAAGACAACAAAAAACCCGCACTTAGGCGGGTTCCGTGGATTGCCGTCGATTGTCGTGAACTACCTTGGATCGCTTGATGGTGCCCAGGAAGGGAGTCGAACCCCCACACCTCGCGGCGGCAGGACCTAAACCTGCTGCGTCTACCAATTTCGCCACCTGGGCACGGCCGGCGCGCGTTTGGACGTGCTTCCGCCGGTGCGGCATTTTAACCGCGTCGACCCTATACTGTCAGCCCTCATTACGGCCCAATCGCGCGCGGCGGCGTACCGCCATGCCCATATCCCTTCCGGCAACCGATGCCTGTCGAACATTACGAGAATTTTCCTGTCGCTTCGCTGCTGTTGCCCCGGCGCTTGCGGCACCCGGTGGAGGCGATCTACCGCTTTGCCCGCGGCGCCGACGACATCGCCGACGAGGGCGAGGCCGACGATGCGCGACGCTTGCTGGGGCTGGCGCGCTATGGCGAGGAGATTGCGCGCATGGCGCAAGGCGAGGCGCCGGTCGACCCGGCGTTCGCCGATCTGGCACGGGTGATCCGGGACTGGCAGCTGCCGGTGCGGTTGTTCCGCGACTTGCTCGATGCCTTCGCGCAGGACGTGGTCAAGACGCGCTACGCGGACGAGCGGGAACTGCTCGACTATTGCCGGCGTTCGGCCGATCCAATCGGGCGCCTGCTGCTGCATCTGGTCGGACGGACCGCGCCGGAGAATCTGCGACACTCGGATTGCATTTGCAGCGCGCTGCAATTGGTGAATTTCTGGCAGGACATCGCCGTTGACTGGCGAAAAGGGCGCGTCTATCTGCCGCAGGCCGATCTCCGGCGCTTCGGCGTCAGCGAAACGCAAATCGCCGATGGCGTCTGCGACGATAACTGGACGGCCCTGCTCGCTTTCCAGACCGCGCGGGCGCGGCGTCTGTTGCTCGACGGCGCGCCGCTGGTGCATCGCGTGCCGGGCCGCATGGGCTGGGAAATCAGGCTGACGGTGCAGGGCGGGCTGCGCATCCTGGAGCGCATCGATCGCGCCCGCGGCGATGTCTTCCGGCACCGCCCGGTACTCGGTCTTGGCGACTGGTTGCGTCTGGGTGGACGTGCCTTGGCGATGCGAGTCGTGTGAGAATGGTCGCCTTGCGAACACGGCGAGAACCCGAATGACTCCCGACGAGTATTGCCAACAAAAGGCCGCCGGCAGCGGTTCCAGCTTTTACTACAGCTTTTTATTCCTGCCGCCCCGGCAGCGACAGGCGATCACCGCGCTGTACGCTTTTTGCCGCGAGGTGGACGATGTGGTCGACGAGTGTCAGGACCCGCATATCGCGGCGACCAAACTGGCGTGGTGGCGACGGGAACTGGCCAGCGTGCACGGTGGCCCGACGGCGCATCCGGTGACACAGGCCTTGCAGACAGCCTGCGCCGGCTTCAATCTGCCGGAGGAGCAATTGCAGGAAATCATCGACGGCATGGAGATGGATTTGCAGCAGTCGCGCTATCTGGATTTCAAGGCGCTGTCGTTGTACTGCTACCGTGTCGCCAGTGTCGTCGGCCTGCTGGCGGCGGAAATTTTCGGCTACCAAGACCGCAAGACGCAGAAATACGCGCACGATCTGGGCATCGCCTTTCAGTTGACCAACATCATCCGCGATGTCGGCGAGGATGCGCGCAGAGGGCGCATCTACTTGCCGATCGACGAGCTACAGCGTTTCGGCGTTCCCGCCGCCGATATCCTCAACGCGCGGCATGGCGACAATTTCCAGCGACTGATGGAGTTTCAGATCGAACGCGCCGAGAGCTATTACCGACAGGCCCTCGATGCCCTGCCGGCAAGCGACCGCAAGACGCAGCGTCCGGGGCTGGTGATGGCGGCGATTTACCGCACACTGCTCGACGAGATCAAGGGCGACGGCTGCCGGGTGCTCAATCAGCGCGTGTCGCTGACACCGCTGCGCAAGTTGTGGATCGCCTGGCGTACCTGGATTCGCGGATGAGAGTGGCCGTCGTCGGCGGCGGCTGGGCCGGTCTGGCCGCCGCCGTCGAATTGACCGATGCCGGCGTCGGGGTGGCGCTGTTCGAAGCGGCGAAGCAGTTGGGCGGCCGCGCCCGTGGCGTTCACCTGGCCGGACGGCGACTCGACAACGGCCAGCACATCCTGCTCGGTGCCTATCGCGAAACGCTGCGGCTGCTGCGCCGGGTCGGCGCCGATCCGGCGCGCGCGCTGCGGCGTTTGCCGCTTGAACTGCGTTTCCCCGATGGCGCCGGCAGCGCATTTCGCCTGCGGCTGCCGCCGCTGCCGGCGCCCTGGCACCTGGCGACGGGGCTGCTCACCGCCACCGGCGCCAGCCCGCGCGAAAAAATCGCCGCCGCGCTGTTCATGCGCCGGCTGCAAGGCCGCGCCGGCGTGCCCGTGGACGACTGCTCGGTGGCGACCTTGCTCGATCGTCACGGCCAGCACGGGCGCCTGCGGCGGCACCTGTGGGAAGCGCTGTGTCTGGCGGCGCTGAACACCGCGCCGGCGCAAGCGTCGGCGCGAATTTTCGCCCACACGCTACGCGACAGCCTGGGCGGCGACCGCGCGGCCACCGATCTGTTACTGCCAACCGTGGACCTCGGCCGCCTGTTTCCCGAGGCGGCGGCCGGATTCATTACCCTGCGTGGCGGCGAAATCCGCCTCGGTCGCCGCGTCGCGGCCATCGAGGCCGCCGATCGCGGGCTGGCGATCCACGGGGAGCGCTTCGACGCCGTCGTTCTCGCCGTCGCGCCGCAACACGCCGGCGCCCTGCTCGCCCGCCACCCGCGAAGCGCCGCCGACGCCCGCCTGCTGGCCGGCTACGCCTTCGAGCCGATCGGCACCGTCTACTGCGGCTATCCGCCGGAGGTGCGCCTGCCTTTTCCCATGCTCGGGCTGGGCGCCAACGGCGACGGGGCGCTTGGGCAATGGGTTTTCGATCGCGGCGCGCTTTGCGGCACGGCGGGAGTCCTCGCCTTCGTGCTCAGCGGCAGCGGCCGTTGGCAGACGCTGGACAACCCGCGACTGGCCGATACCTTGCACCGGGAACTGGCGAGCGCGCTGCGCCGCCACCTGCCGCCTTTCGTCTGGTCGCAAGTCATCCGGGAACGACGGGCAACCTTTTCCTGTCGCCCCGGCCTGCCGCGACCGCAAGCGGCGAGCGCGCGCGCCGGCTTGTGGCTGGCCGGCGATTACGTCTGCGCGGACTACCCGGCGACGCTGGAAGCGGCCGTGCGCAGCGGCGTCGCCGCCGCCCGGGGAATTCTCGGTGCCGGCGAGACGGCGGGCGCCTAGCCGCCCGCTCGTTCAGGCCAGTTCGTCGAGTTGCCCGGCGTGCATGCGCAGACGGCGCGAACAGCGCGCCGCGATTTCCTCGTCGTGGGTGACCAGAATCAGCGTTGTCGCGCTTTCGGCGTTGATCGCGAACATCAATTCGATGATCTGGTGACCAGTGACGGCATCGAGATTACCGGTCGGCTCGTCGGCGAGCACCAGCCGTGGCCGGGGAGCGAAGGCCCGCGCCAGGGCCACGCGCTGTTGCTCGCCGCCGGAAAGATGCTTGGGGTAGTGCCGCAAGCGGTGCGCCAACCCCACGCGTTGCAGCCAGAATTCGGCCTCGCGGCGCGCGTTGGCGGCGCCGGCGAGTTCCAGGGGCAACATCACGTTTTCCAGAGCGGTCAGCGACGGCAGCAGTTGAAAATTCTGAAAGACGAATCCAAGCAAACGCCCGCGCAAGACCGCCCGCGCATCCTCGTCCAGCCCGCCGAGATCTTCGCCGGCCACGACGACCGCGCCGCCGCTCGGCTGGTCGAGACCGGCGAGCAGGCCGAGCAGGGTCGACTTGCCGGAACCGGAAGCGCCGACGATGGCCACGGTGTCGCCCGCCGCGACGGCGAACGAAATCTCATGCAGAATGGTCAGTGGCTCGCCGCCGTTATCGACGCGCTTGGCGAGTTGCCGGACTTCAATCACCCACGGAGTTTCCATGCTCATGTTTGCTTTTCCATTTCGCCGCGGCCTGTTGCTGGCTGGACTGCTGCTCGGATTGTCGTCGATCGCGGCGGCGGCGCCAGCGGCCCGCACGATCCTGGTGCTTGGCGACTCGCTGTCGGCGGGATACGGCATTCACCGGGACGCCGCCTGGCCCAGCCTGCTGAGCAAGCGCCTTCAGGAGAAGGGACTTGATTATAACGTCGTCAACGTCAGCATTTCCGGCGAAACCAGCAGCGGCGGACGCCGCCGGATCGGCGCCGCCTTACGCGCGAATTCGCCACGGGTGGTGATCGTCGCCCTGGGCGCCAACGACGGCCTGCGCGGCCTGCCGGTCGGCGAAATGAAGGACAACCTAGAGGCCATCGTCGCCGAGGCGCAGCGCGGAAACGCCAAGGTGCTGCTGGTCGGGCAACGCGTACCGCCCAACTACGGCGCTTACGCGGCGCGGTTCCAGAAGGCTTTCGGCGAAGTGGCGCGGACCCGGAAAACGGCGTTCGTGGATTTCCTGCTCGACGGTATCGCCACACAACCGCGCTTTTTTCAGGCCGACAATCTTCATCCCACGGCCGACGCCCAGCCCTTGCTGCTAGACAATGTCTGGCGGGGTCTGGCACCGCTGCTAAAATGAGCGCCCATCGGCCACCGCCCCCCCCCGCATGACGCATGAAATATGACCTCGCCAGCATCGCGCACCTCGACGAGCTGGCCACCTTCGACGAGATCATCGATGTTCGCTCGCCCGGCGAATTCGCCGAAGACCACATCCCCGGCGCGATCAACTGCCCGGTCCTCGACGATGCGCAACGCGTCGAGGTCGGCACCCTCTACAAACAGGTGTCGCCTTTCGCGGCAAAAAAAATCGGCGCCGCCCACGTGGCGGCGAACATCGCCCGGCATTTGCGGGACCGCTTCCTCGAACGCCCCCACACCTGGCGACCGCTGATCGTCTGCTGGCGCGGAGGGCAGCGCAGCGGCTCGATGACCTATATTTTCCGGCGCATCGGCTGGGAAGCCCAGCAACTCGCGGGGGGCTACAAGACGTATCGCCATCTGGTGGTAGGCACCCTTGCCGAACGACCGTCGACACTTCGGCTGCGAGTGATCTGCGGCGCCACCGGCAGCGGCAAGAGCCGCGTCCTGCAGGCACTGGCGCGCCTCGGCGCGCAAACCCTCGACCTGGAAGACCTCGCCTGCCACAAAGGCTCGGTTCTCGGTGCGCGACGCGACCGCCCGCAACCATCGCAGAAAATGTTCGAATCGCGCCTGGTAAGCGCCTTGCGGACACTGGACCCGCGGCAGCCGGTTTACGTCGAGGCGGAAAGTCGCAAGATCGGCAGCCTGCACGTGCCGGGCGCGCTGATCGAGACCATGCGCGCCGCCGACTGCGTCAATATCCACGCCTCCTTCGACGCCCGCGTCGATTTCCTTTTGCGCGACTACGACTATTTGCCAAGCGCTCCCGGCTGGCTGATCGAACGTCTGCAAACGCTCGACAGACTTTACACACCGGACGTTCTGCGACGCTGGCGCGACCGCGCCGCCGAAGGCCAGTGGCGCGAACTGGTTCAGGAACTCCTAGTCATGCACTACGACCCGCTCTACAAGCGCTCGCAGAGCCACAATTACATCGGCTACCGCTCGTCGCTGACGCTTTGCACCGACGATCTCACACCGGCCGGCATCGACGATCTGGCACGGCGCGTACTCACAGCCTGGCCCTGATGCCGCCGCGCGCGGCGCACAAGCGTTGCACCACGGCCGGACGTGGGCAGTCGACATGGCCTTCCTCGAACGCCAGCACGCGCCAACCGCGCTGTTGCGCCCAGCCGATGGCTTCCCGCGGGCGCAGCAGAAAATCCGGGTTCGACGGCCGGCCGTAAACACCGTTGCCAACCATGAACGTTTCGTAAATCAGCACGCCCGGATCGGCCAAAGTCGCCAACAGATCGTCGACGCGCGGCCGATACAGGTAGTTGGTGACCACGATGCCGGCGAAGGAACGCCCGCCATACGGCCAAGGACCGTTCTCCAGATCTGACTCACGCGGCGTCACGCCGGCCAGACCAACCAGCGACGCCACGGCCAGCGGGTTTTTATCGACGGCCTCGACCCGATAGCCGAGTTCAGCCAGCAAACGGCTGTGTCGCCCCTCGCCGCACGCCAGATCGAGCACCTCGCCGCCGGTGGGAATCAATGGCGCAAAACGCCGCACCCAGGCTGAAGCACGCTTTTCGTCAAAAGAAGATAGCAACCGCCGCGCTCCTTGCTCTATGATGCGATCAATCGCCCAGAAAAATACATATGACCCACGGCAAAATACCCGATCCGGTCGTTGTCAGCGAAAACGGACAAGGACCTTACCAGCAGACTGTTCGCGTCGGCAAGCATTGCTGGATCGCCGACGAACCCGTGTCCATGGGCGGTACCGATGCCGGCCCGGCGCCGATGGATTTTCTGCTTGCCGCCTTGGGCGCGTGCACCTCCATCACCCTGCGCATGTATGCCGAACGCAAGCAACTGCCCTTGTCCGGCGTGCGGGTTTCACTGACGCATGAAAAAATCGACATCGAAGGCCGCGGCCGGGTCGACCGAATTTTTCGGCGGATCCGACTCACCGGCGATCTGACGACGGAACAACGCGCGGCATTGCTGGCCATCGCCAACAAATGCCCTGTTCATCGGACGCTGACATCGGAAATCGACATCGACAGCACCCTCGCCGATGACGTGAACATCCAACTCACGACGTGAGGCATCGCGGTGACCAACAGGCCGAACAGACACCGTCCATGCAGATGCGATGGCGCGGCTTCGCCGGCGAGCGTGCGTATTCTCACGAAACGGGCGAATTGCGCCGGTCGTCTAGAGACTTGCCCAGTGGTCTGTGGTAAATTGTTGCGCCGCAACGACAACCCGTGCGACACCTCTCGCACTAGAGGTGACTCATCATGCTAGAACATCACTACCTCACCACACTTTTCGAACCAAAGTCGGTGGCCGTCATCGGCGCCTCCGACCAGGAAAACTCGGTCGGCAACGTCCTCTTCACGAATATTCTCGAGTCGGGCTACAAGGGACGCCTGTATCCGATAAGTATCGAGCACGACACCATTCAAGGCGTACAGGCCTACAAGTCGATCGAGGAAATCAGCGCTCGCGTCGAAATGGCCGTTGTCGTCACGCGCCCGCAAACCGTCCCGAACATCATCGAACAATGCGGCCGCAGTGGCGTCAAGAACGTCATCGTGATTACTTCCGGTTTTGCCGAAGCGGGCCATTCAGGCGCGGCGCTCGAGCGCAAGATGATGGAAATCGCCCGCAGTTACGGGGTCCGCCTGCTCGGGCCGAACTGCCTGGGAATCATCCGCCCCAGCCTCGGCCTGAACGCGACTTTCGCCCGCGTCGGCGCCAATGTCGGCAATCTGGCGCTGGTTTCGCAGTCCGGCGCCATTTGCTCGGCCGTTCTCGACTGGGCAACCAGCGACCGGATCGGCTTTTCCAGCGTCATTTCGCTCGGTGGCACCGCCGATGTCGACTTCGGCGAAATTCTCGACTACCTGATCTACGACAACGCCACCCACTACATCCTGCTCTACGTCGAAGGGATCCGCGACGCCCGCCGCTTCATGAGCGCGCTGCGTTCGGCCGCTCGCATCAAGCCGATCGTCCTGCTCAAGGCCGGTCGCCATGCCGGCGGTCTGGCGGCGGTGGAAACGCATTCCGGCATGGCCAGCGGTTCCGATGCCGTCTTCGACGCCGCCGTGCGGCGAGCCGGCGTGGTTCGCGTGAAGAACATCGGGCAACTGTTTTACGCCGCCAAGGCGCTTGCTTCCAAATTCCGGCCGCAAGGCAAGCATCTGGCAATCATCACCAACGGCGGTGGCCCGGGCGCGATGGCGGCCGACCGCGCCGGCGATCTCGAAATCCCGCTGGCCGAATTGTCGCCCGGCACCATGCAAGCGCTCAACGCGGCGATGCCGTCGACCTGGTCGCAACGCAATCCCATCGATATCGAGGGCGACGCCACACCCAAGCGTTACCGCGACGCCATTCTCGCGGTTGCCGAGGACGAAGCGGTGGACGGCATTCTAGTGATGCTCTCGCCGCAAGCAATGACCAACCCCATGGAAGTGGCCAAGGCGGTCATAGAGGTCGACTTGCTGACCGCGAAACCGATCCTGACTTGCTGGATGGGCGAAAAACAGGTTTACGAAGCGCGAACGCTGCTGGAAGAGGCAGGAATTCCTTCGTTCCGGATGCCGGAAACGGCGATTGAACTGTATTACCACGTCTCCACGTATTACTGGAACCAGAAACTGCTGCTACAGACACCGGCACCGTCGTCCAAACACTCGCGCCCGGAAACCGAGGGCGCCAAGATGTTGATCGAGGCGGTCCTGCACGAACGTCGTAAATTGCTCTCGGAAATGGAATCGAAAGCCATCCTGCGCGCTTTCCGCATCCCGGTCGCGCAGACCATGGTCGCGCACACGCCCACCGAATCGCTGTTGCTGGCCGAGCAGATCGGTTTTCCGATCGCCATGAAAATCGACTCGCCCGACATCGTGCACAAGAGCGAGGTCGGTGGCGTCCGGCTCAACATCACCAACGCGCCCGCCGCCCGCAACGCCTATCACGACATCATCGAAACGGTGAAAAAACGTCATCCGACGGCGCGGATCAACGGCCTGTCGATCGAACCCTATCTGGCGCGCCCAAATGGCCGCGAACTGATGATCGGCATCACCCGCGACCGGATTTTCGGACCGATCATCACCTTTGGCGCCGGCGGAACCGAGGTGGAAGTTTTCAGCGACCGCACCGTCGCCCTGCCGCCGCTCAACCGCTTCCTGGCGCGCGACTTGATCCGCTCGACACGCGCGTCGAAACTGCTCGGCGAATTCCGCAACATGCCGCCGGTGAACCTCGAAGCGCTGGAAGACGTGCTGCTGCACGTCTCGCAAATGATCTGCGAACTGCCGTGGTTGCAGGAACTGGACCTCAACCCGTTGATCGTCGATGAAAACGGCGCCATCGCCGCCGACGCGCGCATCGTCATCGACTACGCCGCCCCCTCGGGCGACCGGTACTCGCACATGGCCATCCACCCTTATCCGGTGCATCTGATTCAGGACTGGGAACTCCCGGACGGTCGCGTGGTGACCATTCGCCCGATTCGCCCGGAAGATGCCGAGCGCGAACAACAATTCGTGATCTCGATGTCCGACGAGAGCAAGTACTACCGTTTCATGGACACCATCCGCGAGTTGACGCAAACAATGCTCGTTCGCTTCACGCAGATCGACTACGACCGCGAAATGGCGTTGGTGGCGACGATTTTCGACGCCGACGGCAAGGAAGTCCAGATCGGTGTCGCCCGTTACGTGACCAATCCCGACGGCGAATCGGTCGAGTTCGCCCTGGCCATCGCCGACGACTGGCAGAAACACGGCGTCGGCCGCAAGCTGATGAGCGCGCTGATCGATTGCGCCCGCGCCAAGGGCTATCGAACGATCGTCGGCGACGTGCTGTCCATGAATACCAAGATGTTCAATCTGATGACCAAGCTTGGCTTCACCATCCATCCGCACCCGGAGGACCCCGCCGTCAAGCGTGTCGTCAAGCCCCTGAACAACTAACTAGGACGCACCCGTTTCAGGGGCCGGGAAGCCGGCGAGGCGACAAAGCCAAGCCAAGCCGGAATCCTTGGCCCCGCTCTGGGAAAAAAAGGCGGTCGCGGAAGGTTGGAAAACCTTTCCGCGACCGCTTCTGCGGAGTCGAATCAATCCGGAAGCAAGCCGGACGAAAATCGCCAAGAATCCAAGCGCGCCGCGCCCCGGTAAGCTCCGCGCGTCAGCGTCAAGACGATCCGTAGTTCACATCGTAGGGATAAGGGCGTTGCGGATCGGCGGACGCCAAGCTGGCTTTTTGCTCGTTCAAATCGACCTTTCTGTCCCACCAGATCGCCCGACCCTGGCGTTGATCCTCGCGCCACTCCGGATGCTGAGCCATCATTTCGCGCATGAACAGGGTGTGGTCGGATTCGTACAGGGCCATTTGCATACTCCAGAAGGATGAAAACGTTTAGCGACGCAGGTCTGAGGCCCTGATTATACGCCCGCCGACGGGTTCCGATCGAAGCGCAGATGGCCGCGCGGCTGTCCGTTTTCACAAGCCACGTGGATGGTGTCGCCGGCGACGAAACGGCCTTCCAGAATCGCCTTGGCCAGCGGGTCCTCCAACTGTGACTGAATCGCTCGCTTGAGCGGCCGGGCACCGTAGACCGGATCGAAACCGACGGATGCGATCTCCGCCAACGCGCTGTCGGCGACGACCAGTTTGAGCTCAAGCGGCGCCAGCCGCTTCTCCAGATAGCCCATCTGAATCCGGGCAATCGCCTGGATGTGTCGTGCGTCGAGGGCGTGAAAGACGATCACTTCGTCGATGCGATTGATGAACTCCGGCCGGAAAGAGGCTTTCACCTCGCCCATCACCGCCAGCTTGACCAATTGATAGTCGTCGCCGGCCATCTGCTGAATCATCTGGCTGCCAAGATTGGAGGTCATCACCACCACCGTGTTCTTGAAGTCGACTGTCCGGCCCTGCCCGTCGGTCATCCGGCCGTCGTCGAGCACTTGCAGCAGGACGTTGAAAACATCCGGGTGCGCTTTCTCGATTTCGTCGAGCAGAATCACCGCGTAGGGCTTGCGGCGCACGGCTTCGGTCAGATAGCCGCCTTCCTCGTAACCGACGTAACCGGGCGGCGCGCCGATCAGGCGCGACACCGAGTGCTTTTCCATGAATTCGCTCATGTCGATCCGTATCAGATGCTCCTCGGAATCGAACAGGAAGCCGGCCAATGTCTTGCACAACTCGGTCTTGCCGACGCCGGTCGGACCGAGAAACAGAAAAGACCCGTACGGCCGGTTGGGGTCGGACAGGCCGGCTCGCGAACGACGGATGGCGTTGGCCACCAAACGCGCCGCCTCGTCCTGGCCGACGACCCGCTGATGCAAACGATCTTCCATGCGCAGCAGTTTCTCGCGCTCGCCCTGCATCATCTTGGAAACGGGAATACCGGTAGCCCGCGACACCACTTCGGCAATCTCTTCGGTGCCGACCTGTGTGCGCAGCAATTTGTTGCTCTGTCTACTCGCACCGGACTTTTCGGCCACGGTGAGTTGCGCTTCGAGTTGCGGCAAACGGCCGTACTGGATCTCGGCGACCTTGTCCCACTTGTTGTCACGCTGCAGGCGCGCCAGTTCAAGCTTGAGTTTGTCGATTTCCTCCTTGATCTGCGCGCTGCCCTGCACTTGCGATTTTTCGGCCTTCCAGATCTCTTCGAGGTCGTTGTATTCCCGCTGCAACTTGTGCAACTCCTCTTCGATCAGTTGCATGCGTTTTTTCGACGCCTCGTCTTTTTCCTTGCGCACGGCCTCGCGCTCGATCTTGAGCTGGATCATGCGCCGGTCGAGCTTGTCCATCACTTCCGGCTTGGAATCGATTTCCATCTTGATTCGTGCCGCCGCTTCGTCGATCAGGTCGATGGCCTTGTCCGGCAGGAAGCGGTCGGTGATGTAACGGTGCGACAGTTCGGCGGCGGCAACGATCGCCGGATCGGTGATATCCACGCCGTGATGCAGTTCGTACTTTTCGCGCAGACCGCGCAGAATGGCGATCGTCGACTCGACCGTCGGCTCGTCGATCAGCACTTTTTGGAAACGGCGTTCGAGCGCGGCGTCCTTTTCGATGTATTTGCGATATTCGTCGAGTGTGGTCGCGCCGACGCAGTGCAGTTCACCGCGCGCCAGCGTCGGCTTGAGCATGTTGCCGGCGTCGATCGCGCCCTCGGCCTTGCCGGCGCCGACCATGGTGTGCAGCTCGTCGATGAACAGGACGACGCGCCCCTCTTCATGCGAGATTTCCTTCAGCACCGCCTTCAGACGCTCCTCGAACTCGCCACGGTACTTGGCGCCGGCCAGCAGCGCGGCCATGTCCAGACTGAGCACCCGTTTGCCCTTGAGCGTTTCCGGCACCTCGCCGTTGACGATGCGCTGCGCCAAACCTTCGACGATCGCCGTCTTGCCGACACCCGGCTCGCCGATCAGCACCGGGTTGTTCTTGGTCCGCCGCTGCAGAATCTGGATCGCCCGCCGAATCTCGTCGTCGCGGCCGATCACCGGGTCGAGTTTGCCCAGACGGGCGCGCTCGGTCAGATCGATACAGTATTTGCTCAGGGATTGCCGCTGCCCTTCGGCGTCCTGACTATCGACGCCCTGCCCGCCGCGCACCGAGGCCACGGCCTGTTCGAGCGAGGCCTTGACCAGACCGTGCTGTTTGGCCAAGCGCCCGGCCTCGCCCTTGTCGTCGCCGAGCGCCAGCAAGAAAATTTCGGAGGCGATGAATTGGTCGCCCCGCTTCCGAGCCTCTTTGTCGGTCAGATTCAGCAGGTTGCCCAGATCGCGGCCGATCCGCACTTCTCCGTCGTGTCCTTCGACTTTCGGCAAGCGGTCGACGGCCTGTTTGAGCGCCATCTTCAGCGCCTGCACATTGACTCCGGCGCGCGCCAGCAACGACGCGCTCGAGCCGTCGTCTTGCTCGAGCAAGGCCAACAGCACATGCTGGGGTTCGATGAACTGATGGTCATGACCGACGGCGAGACTTTGCGCGTCGGCCAATGCCTGTTGAAACTTGGTGGTGAGTTTATCCAATTGCACGGCGCACTCCTTGGCGAACAAATGTCGATGGTGTCAAGGTGGGGACGGCGCGCGTCAATTCAATCGCTTTCTCGGCACCGCGGCACGCCGATCCGCCGACAGCGCGTTTTTCTCCGGCAAACGCGTCGACTTTCAATAAAATGCGCGGGGGCGTGAATCCACCGTCCCACCGAGAGGAGCGTATTCGATGAGTTACTTCAAGCACCACGTCTTTTTTTGCTGCAATCAACGCGGCGAGGGCGAGACCTGCTGCAACGATCAGGGCGCCACGGCGGCGCAAACCTACGCCAAGGACCGGATCGCGGCGCTGAAACTAAAGGGCGCGGGAAAGGTCCGGATCAATAAGGCCGGCTGTCTGGACCGCTGCGACAACGGGCCGGTCCTCGTGGTCTATCCGGAAGCGGTGTGGTACAGCTACGTCGACAACGAGGATATCGAGGAAATCATCCAGGAACACCTGGTGAACGGCCGCGTCGTCAAGCGCCTGCGAATCTAGGCGTCGGTCGGGAAACGCACCCGCAACTAACGCGAAGAAAGACTTACGATGAGACTGCAAGCGGAACAACTGCTGATCGACGGACCGCTCGGCAAAATCGACGTCATCGTCGAGAACCCGGGCGCACCGCGCGGCATCGCGCTGATCGCGCACCCGCATCCGCTGTTCGGCGGTGGCAACACCAACAAGGTGGTGCAAACGCTGGCGCGCACCTTCAACCACCTCGATTACGTGGCGCTACGCCCGAATTTCCGGGGCGTCGGCCAGAGCGAAGGCTCGCACGACGACGGCGGTGGCGAAACCGACGATCTGCTGGCGGTGCTGGCGGAAGCCAAATGCCGTTATGGCAATTTGCCGGTGGCGCTTGCCGGTTTTTCCTTCGGCGCCTACGTGCAAACGCGGGTGGCCGAAGCGCTGCTGGCGGCCGGCCATCCGGCGCAACGTCTGGTGCTGGTCGGCACCGCCGCCGGCTTCGTCGAGGGCGCTCGCCGCTATCACACCAAGGCCGTGCCCGGCGACACCATCGTCATCCACGGTTCGGAGGATGAAACGGTGCCGCTGGTTAACGTCATCGAATGGGCCAAGCCGCTGGAACTGCCGGTGATCGTCGTTCCCGGCGCCGATCATTTCTTCCATCGACGTCTGCATGTCATCCGCGAAATCGTCAGTCGCGCCTGGCGGCACTGAGCGACGCAACGGCCGGCACGCCGACGGAGTAGAATCGCGGCCGTGACCACCTTGCTCGTCCTGACCAATCTGCCCGACCAAGCCAGCGCCGACGCGTTGGCGACGGCTCTCGTCGACGCGCGCCTGGCCGCCTGCGTGAACATCCTGCCCCCCTGCCGCTCGGTTTATCGCTGGCAAGGCGCGCTGGAAAACGCCACCGAGGTGCCGCTGTTGATCAAGACCGACAGCGCGCGTTATTCCGCGCTGGAAACGGCGATACGTGCCCAGCACCCGTACCAGTTGCCGGAAGTGATCGCGCTGACGGTCACGCAGGGGCTGCCGGCCTACCTCGCCTGGGTCGCCGACGAAACGCGCCCCGCTCGCCAACCGACCGACTCTCCGCCATGAGCCGCCTCATAGTCGCCTTTCTATTCCTTTGGTCGAGCCTGCTGACGCAAGCGCAGGAATTTCTCGATCCCACCGTGGCTTTCAAGCCGTCGGCGCGCGCCATCGACGGGCAAACGATTGAAATACGTTTTGACATCGCCAAGGACTATTACCTGTACCGCGACAAGTTCCGCTTCGCCGCCGACGGGGAAGCAGTGCGAGAGGTACGCTTGGGCGCGCCATCGCTACCGCGCGGCACCGAGAAGAACGACGAAACCTTCGGCAAGGTCGAGGTCTACTACCACGAGGCGGTGATCCGCTTGCCGGTCGAGCGCGGCGGTTCGGGGCCGCGGCCCTTGACCCTGAAAGTCAGCTCGCAAGGTTGCGCCGATGCCGGCATCTGTTACCCGCCGCAACAGCAAAAACTCACCATGGAATTGCCGGACCCGGCGAGCGCGCCGGCAACGGTGTCGACGAAACCGCCCGCCGGTGTCGCCGCCGACGAATCCGGGCGCATCGCCGGCTTGTTCAGGAGCGGTAGCTTTTGGCTGCTGACCGGCAGTTTTTTCGGCTTTGGCCTGTTGTTGTCGCTCACGCCCTGCGTCTTCCCGATGATTCCGATCCTCTCGGGAATTATCGTCGGCGCCGGGCGCGCCGGACACGGCGTCTCGCACGCGCGCGGCTTCGCGCTGTCGCTGGCCTATGTGCTGGGAATGGCGACAACTTATGCCGCGGCTGGTGTCGCCGCCGGTCTGACCGGCACCCTGCTGGCGACGACGTTGCAAAATCCCTGGGTTCTCGGCGGCTTCGCCGCGCTTTTCGTGCTGCTGTCGCTATCGATGTTCGGTTTTTATGAATTGCAACTGCCGATAGTCCTGCAAAGCCGGGTGTCCGAGGAAGCCGCCCACCTCAAGGGCGGCTCGCTACCCGGCGTGGCGGCGATGGGCGCCTTGTCGGCGGTAATCGTCGGCCCTTGCGTCGCGGCGCCGCTAGCGGGCGCCTTGCTCTACATCGGGCAAAGCGGCGACGCGGTGCTCGGTGGCGGCGCCCTGTTCGCCATGGCCATCGGTATGGGAACGCCGCTGCTGGCGGTCGGCCTGTCGGCCGGCACGCTGCTGCCAAAATCCGGGCCGTGGATGGAAGCGGTCAAAAAAGCTTTCGGCGTTATCCTGCTGGCAACCGCCGTCTGGTTGATCTCGCCGGTCATTCCCGTGGTCGTGCAGATGATCGCCTGGGCCGTGCTGCTGATCGTGCCGGCGATCTATCTGCATGCGCTCGACCCGCTGCCGACGCATGCGCGTGGCTGGGCGCGTTTTTGGAAAGGCATCGGCATCGTCATGCTGCTGCTTGGCGCGGCGATGTTGCTCGGCGTCTTGGCCGGCTCGCGCGACCCGCTGCAACCGCTGTCGGTGCTGCGCGCCAACGCGGCAGGCGGCGAGGCCCCGGCGGCGTTGCCGTTTACTCGCGTCAAATCGCTCTCCGAACTGGAACATCGGCTCCGCACGGCAAAACAGCCTCTACTGCTCGATTTTTACGCCGACTGGTGCGTATCGTGCAAGGAAATGGAAAAACTCACTTTCGCCGATGCGCGCGTCCGGGAAAAACTGGCCGGCTGGACCTTGCTGCAAGCCGATGTCACCGCCAATTCCGACGACGACAAGGCATTGCTGCAACGGTTCAAACTTTACGGCCCGCCAGGAATCGTCTTTTTTGACCACAACGGGCGGGCAATCGATCGCGTGCGCGTCGTCGGCTTTCAGAGCGCCGAGGAATTTCTTGCCCTGCTGGCGAGCCTGGGATAAGTCGGCCAGTGCAGAAACGCGACTACTGTAGCGCGCCCGGCGATAGCGGTTTCCCCGCCGGCAGCGGTCTCGTTCCGGCCGGCAGCCGGAATTCGGCACCCGGCGCCAAATTGCGCCCGCGAGCAAAACCCGGCGCCTTGGCGGTGCCGCGCAAGGGCGAATTACTCGGCAAACCGACCGGCAAACCATCGACGTCGATGAACCGTGTCGCGCGTTCGGCAAACTGGTTGCCGTCGTGCCGACCCGGCGCTTGTGGCGCGAAGCCGCCATGGCCGAGCAACAGATTGTTGATCGCCCAGACTTCGACGCCGGCCGGCAAACGCTCACCCCAGACATGCAGGAAATTGCCGTCGATGTTGTCATTTACCAGGGTATTGTGCGCCAGATACAGCGCGTTGTCCGGCCAGTGCGCGCCTTCGGCGCCGTAAGACAGCAGATCGCGATTGTCGGAACGCGCGCTCTGACCGATGATGTTGCCGATCACCCACGCGACGCCGCCATTGGGAAATTCCAGCTCATACGACGCGCGGCCGTCGGCGCCGTCGACCAGCAGGTTGTAGGAAATATCGCTCTCGCGGGCGCGCGATTTGATCAGGTGGCCCAGAAAACCTTGCTGCAAGCGGCTGCCGGTCACACGCAACCGGGCAATCTGTCCGGCGTAAAGCAAGTGATGCAGACTCCCGGCGTGCTTCGGTGCCTCACCGAATTCGCTGTCTTCCACCTCCAGCACCGTATCCGCCTGATTGCCGGTCAAAATGCCCATCTCGTTGTCGAAAAACGCGCATCGGACCACCTTGAGGTGACCTTTCTCGACACGGATACCGGCACCGTTGCCATCGGGCACGCGCGCGCCCCGAAACTCCAGATTCTCGATCAGGATCGAGCCATTGCGCACCACCCACAGCGCCTTGCCTTCGGCATGGTCGCCATCGGCGATTAGAACCGGGCGCGTGCCCTTGCCACGTATGGTCAGGTGCGCCTGCGTCCAGACCACCGCTTGCCGGCGATAGTCGCCGGACTGGATCTCGACGGTATCGCCGTCACGCGCCACGACGGCGGCTTGTTTGATGCTGCGCACCCGTTCCGAAGGACCAACGACGATGGTTCTGCCGCCAGGCACTGGCGCAGGAAATTTTGTCGCCGCGCTCGCGCCCCGAACCTCGAAAGCCTCGCCGACCGCCTCCAGGCGTTGGCTCCGCGGATTGCGACGAATCGCCCCTACCACACCGCCGTCGACCTCGCCAACAGCCGATGGCAAGTCACCCGTCGCCGCGACGGCGAAACCACCCAACATCAGCGCCCCGAGGAGCCAGTACCCGTACCTCATGTCACGGCACCAGGAAGCGCATCCGTTGAGTGTGTTCTACGAAAAAACGATCTTTCGGACAGCTTCGCGGTTTTACAGTTCGACCTGCGCGCCCAGTTCGACCACGCGATTGGGCGGAATCTTGAAAAAGGCGGTCGCCGTATCGGCATTGCGGAACATCCAGGTAAACAAGATCTGCCGCCAATGCGCCATCCGGCCACGTTGCGACAGTGGAAGACGAACCACGGTTTCGCGCCCCAGGAAGAAAGAGGTTTCCATCATTTCGAACGTCAAGCCGTGCGCCGCGCAAAGCGCCATGGCGTGTGGCAAATCGGGAGAGTCCTTGAAGCCGTAGCGCACGAAGACACGGTGGAAACCGGCATCCATGCTTTCGACGCGAACACGCTCACCTTCGGGCACTTGCGGCACGTCTTCCATGTCCACGTGCAACAAAACCACCCGCTCGTGCAACACCTTGTTGTGATAAAGATTATGCAGCATCGCCCGCGGCACGCTGTCGGGATCGGCGGTCAGGAAAATACTGGTCCCGTCCACGCGCTGCGGCCCGACGCCGTGCCCGACGCTGGCGACGAAAGTTTCGAGCGGAATCGAATCCTGCTTCAAGCGCTCGTACAGCAATTTGCGACCGAGCTTCCAGGTCGACAGCAGCGCATAAACCGAGAGACCCAGCGTCAGCGGGAACCAGCCACCGTCGAGGATTTTGATGACGTTCGCCGAGAAAAAGGCAAAGTCCACGACCACGAAAAAGACCAGGAACAGCGCGGCACGCGGCCAACTCCACCGCCACAGCGCGCGCACGACCACGAAGGCGAGAATCGTATCGATCATCATCGTCAACGTGACCGCGATACCGTAGGCCGAAGCCAGATTGGACGAGGAACGGAAACCGAGCACGACGATGATCACCGTCAGCAGCAACAGCCAGTTGATGTTGGGGACGTAAATCTGGCCTTTCTCGCGATCCGACGTGAACTTGATCTGAATCCGCGGACAATACCCAAGTTGCATCGCCTGGCTGGTCAACGAGAAAGCGCCCGAAATCACCGCTTGCGAAGCGATGACCGTCGCCAGGGTGGCCAGCGCCACCAGCGGAATCAGCAACATTTCACTCGGCGCCAACAGGAAAAAAGGGTTTTCGACCGCTTTCGGGTCGCTGAGAATCAACGCGCCCTGCCCGAGATAATTGAGGTACAGCAATGGAAATACATAGGAAAACCAGGCCCATTTGATCGAACGCCTGCCAAAATGGCCCATGTCGGCATACAAGGCTTCACCACCGGTGATCGCGAGAACCACCGACCCCAGCGCCAGGAAGGCCAACCCCTTGTGCGTCGCAATAAAGGCGATCGCGTACCACGGATTGACCGCCATCAACACCGAGGGATTCTGAATCACGTTCCACAAACCGAGCGCGCCCAGGGTCGCGAACCAGAACATCATCACCGGTCCGAACAACGCACCCACGGCCGCCGTGCCGTGCCGCTGAAAAAAGAACAAGGCAATCAGGATCGCCACCGTCGTCGGCAAGACATAGGGCTTGAGCAGCGGGGTGACCACTTCCAGACCCTCGACGGCTGAAAGCACCGACATCGCCGGCGTGATCACCGCGTCGCCGTAAAACAGCGCCGCGCCGAAAATACCGAGCGCCGACATCGCCCACAGCAAGCGCGGCGAGGCGTTGGCCGTGCGCAAGGCCAGCGCGGTCAGCGCCATGATGCCGCCCTCGCCCTTGTTGTCCGCGCGGGTAATGAATAGCACATACTTAAGGGAAACGGTGATGGTCAGGGCCCAGAACACCAGCGAAAGAATGCCCAGAACATTATCGGCGGTAATCGGTACGGCATGTGGACCGCCGAAAACCTCCTTCATCGTGTACAGCGGACTGGTGCCGATGTCGCCGAAAACGACGCCCATGGCGGCCAACGCCGTGGCCGCCAGGCCCGAATGGTGATCGTTCGGCGTGTGTTCTGATGTCATTGCCCCTCCCGGACGTCGACAAACGGGTCTGCCCCGCATTTTTTCACCCCGGGACTGCCCGGCGGAATAGCCGGCCCGGAATGCGTTCCTGGCGGTTATTTTACCGCCTGCTGCAGCGCAACACCAAGGGCCGCATTATACGGCCAAGGGAAGACGATACCTACGGACGACATAGCCACCAACTGCCCACAAGGTGAATGAAACTACAAAAAATTGATGTCGAATTATTTCAAACGGAAAAAAACGGCCAAAAGCGCATTTTTCGACTTCAGGGCCGGTGCTAAACTCCGCCGCCTGTTTGGCCCATGATGGTCATCGGTCGCCGCGGTCCCGACCCTCGACTGTCTGCCCGTCCCGGAAATGCCGCGAAGAGCGAACGATCCGGACTTCAGTAACAGCTTAAACGACGAGCCCCTCAAGGAATCGGGTTGCCTGCGGCGAAGAAGCGGCGTCATATCGTTACATCGTTCGACGCGCACCAGCCGCCAGCGCTTGGTCGTACACGGGACAAAACGTCGGGCAAGGCGCGACGTCACGCTCCGCATACCCTGCACGCGTGGCACATGCCGCCCTCTCGCCAGGACAATGTCCTCGCACAGCTATTGGAGGCTGACCATGTTTATTGATACTGACGTCAAAGGCGCAAAACCCGACGACGACGACAACTCGAAAGATAAGTTGCTCATCGAGACCATCGGCCGTCTTTACGACTACAGCGCCCACCGCTCCCTCAAAAGAATGCTGGCCAAAATCGCGCCGGGCGATCTGGCGGGTATTCTTGAATCGTTGGCCAAGGGCCACGTGGCGGGCGTGTTCTGCGACATCCAGGAAAAGGAAGTCGCCGTCGAGGTGCTGAAACTGGTATCCCATGACTTGCGGGAACATCTACTGACCGAACTGCCTCCGGCCGTGCTGTCCGAGCTGGTGCTGTACCTGAGCCCCGAGGCGCTGACCGATTTGTTGGGTTCGCTCGATGAAGAACAGCGCGACCGCTTGCTGAGAATCCTGCCCAAGGACGACAAGGAGGATGTGGAGAGCCTGCTGCGGCACGCCCCCGACACCGCCGGCGGCATCATGACCACCGATGTCTTCTCGCTGCCGCTGGATACGCCAGTCGAGGAGGCGATTCGGGCCATACGCACCCGCGAGGAACAGGACACCGTCTTCTACCTCTACGTCACCGGCCTCGGCGGACGGCTGGAGGGCGTCATTTCGCTGCGGCAGTTGCTGTTGGCGCCGGCGGGCGCGCGCCTCGACGAGCGCTGATGAATTCGCAGGCGATCAAGGTCACCACGGACACCAAACAGGAAGCTGTTGCCCGTCTGGTCGACAAGCACAATCTTCTGGCCCTGCCGGTGGTCGACAGCGACGGTGTGCTGGTCGGCGCGGTGACGGTGGATAACGTGCTGGACGTCATCCAGAGCGAAACCACCAAGGAAATGCTGCGCATGGCGGGCACGAGCGAATCGGAAATTCTCGCTCACTCGCCGTTCAAGATTGCCCGCATCCGCCTGCCCTGGCTGCTGGCGGCGTTCGGCGGCGGCCTGGCGGCAACTGGCGTCATCGAACACTTCGAGGGTATTTTGTCGAAGGTTCTCGCGCTCAGCGCCTTCCTGCCGGTGATCATGGGCATGGCGGGCAACGTCGGCGTGCAGTCGGCGACGGTCGCGGTGCGCGGCCTGGCCACCGGCGCCATCGACTTGCGCCATACCTGGCGCTTCCTGTTCAAGGAATTCCGCGTCGGCCTGATTCTCGGCTGCCTGTACGGCACCAGTCTGGGACTCTTCGGCTATTTCGTGCATCACAGCCTCGCGCTCGGTCAGGTCGTCGGCTTGACGATTTTCGGTAACATGACCGGCGCCGCCGTTCTGGCCGTTGTGCTGCCGATGATGTTCCACCGGCTGAAAATCGACCCGGCGATCGCCACCGGTCCGTTCGTGACCACCGCCATCGACGTGCTCGGCGTTCTCAACTACTTCGCCATCGCCACGGCGATCTACGGCCTGGGCTAATTTCACCGACACACAGGCTGTGCCGGCACGGCTGCCGGCGCCTTGTGCCCGATTGACCCACCCGCACGGGTCAAATCCGACCTTCAGGAGAATTGCATGGTATTCCGCTCACTGGCGCTCTCCACCCTGCTCTTGAGCAGTCTGACGGCGCTCGCGCAAGCGCCGGCGGCGACCGAGGTATCCTTGAAACTCAACGCCGCCGATTTCGCGCCAACCGAAGGCAAGAGCTTCGACCCGAAATGGGCCGGCCCGCCGCGAAAAGCCTGGACCGAGGGCGACAAGAAAACCTATACCTTGACCGCCCGCCTCTCCGCTCCGGCTCAGGAGGATTTCTCCTTCGCCTTTCTGGTCAAGGAAAACAAAACCTGGGACCTCGACCCAGTCTTGTCCTCGGTGATCGTCAAATTCAACAAGGGTGAAACCGTCGGACAAAGCAGCTTCTGGCTGGTATGTACTCGCGACGGGCGTATCCAAGGCAACCTCGGTCGCGAGTTCGACGGCTATGGCAACCTTTATCTGGCGGCCAACGCATTGGTCACCGATCCGCTTCTAGACACCTGGAAGCTGTCGGTATCGATACCCACCACGCCACATCCCGTGCAGTGTCGATAAGGCCCAAAGTCCGTCGGCGGAGAGCAAAAAAACGCGTCGCCGACGACGATTCAATTTTGTTGCGATTCGTTTCAAGCGACGATGGATATATCCAAATCCCGCCTCGCGCCGATATCGCGGTGCTACAATTTCGACCCTCGCATTACGTCCAACACCTTGATGGATTAATAATATGGCCGAAGAAAACAAAGGACTTGACCGCGCCAACCAACCTCGACGAGGGATTGCCGACGTACACCTCACCGAGGTCCGTTCCCTGCTGTCCTTGCAAAAACTGGTGGAAGAACTGGTGCCTGACCCAGACTCCCCGAATCAAGGCGATATCAGACCGGAAATACAGCAGCAGTATCGCCAGGAATTGCGGCAAAAACTCTCGCAAATGCCGGCCAAGGAAATCGCCTACATCCTGGAGTCGCTGGATCCCAACGAACGCTTGGTGGTCTGGAATGAAGTCAAGGAAGGCGCCGACCCCATTCTGGCGCTACTCTCCGACGATGTCCTGGAAGAACTGATCGACGACAGCCACTACCGCAATGAAAAAACGGTGACCACCGCCTTCGAGTTGCGCGACGGCAAGCTGCGTCAGATATCGGTGCAAAATCCCGATGATCTAAAGAACATTCACCCGATCTGGGTGGATATGGTCGCCCCGACCAAGAAAATTCGCGGTTGGATCGGCAGCATGTTCAATGTCGAGGTGCCGGACCCGGCCAGTCTGACCGACCTGGAGGCCAGTGCCCGTTTCTACGTGGAAGACGACGGCGAAGTTCATTTGCACTCCGACTTTCTGCTCGATACCAAGGACGATTCGCGTAACGTCCCGGTGGCGCTGATTCTGCACAACGAAATTCTGTTCACGGTCCGTACCGAAGAGCTGCCGGTCTTCCGTCTGCAACGCGCCCGCGCGCGGACGCGCCCGGGTTACGTCACCGATGGCAAGGACGTGCTGATCGACCTCTACGCCGCCGACGTGGAGTACTCGGCGAATGCGCTGGAGGATGTCTATGGCGAACTGGAGCGTGCCGGTACGCAGGTCCTGCGCTCGCACGTCACCGACGTCGAGGCGTCGCGGATCCTGGCCGCCGTCGCCGAGGCCGAAGACCTGAACGGGCGCACCCGCCGTAGCGTCCTGGATACCCGCCGTGCGCTGTCGTTTCTCCTGCGCGGCAAGCTACTGTCCGACGAACAGCTTGCCGACGTGCGCGAGATCTTGCGCGACATCGAATCGCTGGACGGCCACACCGCCTTCCTGTTCAACAAAATAAACTTCCTGATGGATGCCACCGACAGCGCCATCAACATCAACCAGAACAAAAAGATCGAACGTTTGACCGTGCTCAGCGTCGTCTTCATGCCGATCAACGTCCTGGCCGGTGCTGGAGGCATGTCCGAATTCTCGGCCATGGCGCAGGCCATGGAGTGGTCGATGCCGCTTGCTTATATCGGCTTTTTCATCGGCATGGTCTTGGTCGGCGCCATGATGTATCTAGGATTGCGTTTCTTCGAAAACCGGCAACCCAAGCGACCGCGCGTAGAGAACCGCGGCAAGCCGGCCTGATTCGAGCCGTCGGACGCCGCCCGCGGTTGCCAGCCAGCGCTCACACAGCGGGTCGGTCGGCGGCGTCTTGGTCGCCCAAGTCCAAAACCCGGCCGGCAACACCGCCAGGAAATCACGCCTTACCAGGCGCTGAAAACGGTCTCGGCGGCGGTGATCGTGCTGGCGATGTCCGCCTCGCTATGCGCGGACGAAACGAAACCGGCTTCGAACGCCGACGGCGCGAAATAATGGCCGGCATCGAGCAGGGCGTGAAAAAACCGATTGAAGGCGTCCTTATCGGCTTGCATGACCTCCGCGAAAGTCCGCGGACACGCCGGATGGAAATAGAGTCCGAACATGCCGCCTATCGACTGCGCGGAGAACGGCACCCCGTGCCTTGACGCGGCGCCAACCAGCCCATCGACCAATTGACGAGTGCGCCGGGTCAGGTCTTCGTAAAAACCCGTGCGCTGAATCAGCTTCAGCGTCGCCAGACCGGCGGCAACCGCCACCGGATTACCGGACAAGGTGCCCGCCTGGTAGACCGGCCCCAACGGCGCCACCCGTGACATGATCTCGCGCCGCCCGCCAAAAGCACCCACCGGCATGCCGCCTCCGATTACCTTGCCCAGCGTCGTCAGATCCGGTGCGATGCCGTAAAGACCTTGCGCCCCGCCGACACCGACACGGAAGCCAGTCATCACTTCGTCGAATATCAGCACCGCGCCGTGATCGCTGCACAGTTCGCGCATCGCCTGGAGAAAAGCCGGCCGCGGGGCGACGAGATTCATATTGCCGGCCACCGGCTCGACGATCACCGCCGCAATCCGCCCGCCGTGTTCGGCGAAAGCCGCTTCAAGGCCGGCGGTATCGTTGTAATCGAGGACCAGTGTGTGGCGTGCGAGATCATCGGGCACGCCACCCGAACTCGGATTGCCGAAAGTGAGCAAGCCCGAGCCGGCTTTCACCAGCAAGCTATCCGAATGACCGTGGTAACACCCCTCGAACTTGATCAATACGTCGCGTCCGGTATAGCCGCGTGCCAGCCGGATTGCGCTCATGGTCGCTTCGGTGCCGGAACTGACCAGGCGCACCATTTCCAGCGACGGCACCAGTTCGCACAGCAGTTCGGCCATTTCGACCTCGGATTCCGTCGGCGCGCCGAAAGACAAGCCCTTGGCCGCGGCGTCCCGCACGGCGGCCACCACCTCGGGATGGGCATGCCCGAGAATCAACGGTCCCCACGAGCCGACGTAGTCGAGATAACTCCTGTTATCGGCATCGCTGACTCGCGCGCCGTGGCCGGCCACGAAGAAACGCGGCGTGCCACCGACCGACCGAAAGGCCCGCACCGGGGAATTGACGCCACCGGGAATAAAAACCTGTGCCCGTTCAAAGAGTTGTTGATTGCGGGATACCATGCGCACGGTCCTCGAACAAGTGTTGATAAGCGGCGGCACGCGTGCTCACGTCCGGCGCCTCGAAAAGGTCGCTGACCACCGCCAGCATGTCGGCACCGGCGGCCAGCAGCGATGCGGCGTTGACCGAGGTAATGCCACCGATGGCGCAGCTTGGCAGGCGCAATTCATCGCGGCAACGCGCAAACAGCGACAGCGGCGCACGCACGGCCAAGGGTTTGGTCGGGGATGCGAACACGGCACCGAAAGCCACGTAATCGACACCCGCGGCAACCGCCTCTCGCGCGCGCTCGAATTCCGCGTAGCACGACGCGCCAAGAATCCGGCCCGTTCCGAGCGCCGACCTCGCCGCCCGCAAATCGCCATCGCCAGCCCCCAAATGCACTCCGTCGGCACCGACCGCCAGCGCCAGCGCCAGATCGTCGTTGATCAGCAAGCGCGCGCCGAAACGCCTGCACAAGATCAATAAGGCGCGCGCCACCTCGGCCCGCCGTGTGTCGTCGCCACCTTTATCGCGATACTGGACGAGCGCCGCGCCACCGCGCAACGCCGCCCCGACCCGGTCGAGCAGAACGGCGGGCGACTCGCCATCCGGCGTGATCGCGTACAGCCCGCGCAACCGGTTGACGGCTGATCCCGCCATCACGCCCTCTCACCCGGTTTGCGCATGCCAAACAGACGATCCGGGATGTACTGCCCCATCCCGGGCCGGAATCCGGCGACCAGCGACCGCCACGTGTAGTCCTGCGCCGCCTGGACCGCCGCTTCGACCGGCCGGCGCATCGCCAGATAAGCCGCCACCGCCGACGCCAGTGTGCAGCCCGAACCATGGTAACTCCCAGGCAAGCGCTCCCAGGAGTCGCTACGAACCAGATCGCACGGCGCACGATAGAGGTTGTTCACCACGCGCGGCGTCGCGTCGTGCGTGCCGGTCAGCAAGACGTAAGCGCACCCCAGACGGAGCAGGCGTTCCGCGCATTCGACAAGGGTCGGCGAGTCGCCGCCACGCTCGATCAGCCGACGCGCTTCCAGTGTGTTCGGCGTCAAGACCGTGGTCAAAGGCAACAACAGTTCGCACAACGCGGCGATCATTTCCTCGTCGGCCAACGCGTCACCGCGCCCCGACGCCAGCACCGGATCGAGAACCAGAGGTACGTCGGGATAATCGGCGACAAGGTCGGCAATCGCCGCCACGTTGTCTACGCTGCCAAGCAGACCGATCTTGAAGGCGTCGACCCGCATATCTTCCAGCAGCATGCGCGCCTGATCCGCGACCCATTCGGCATCGACAGCCATGATGCTCGCCACACCCGCGGTATCCTGCACCGTCAATGCCGTCGTCACCGACAGCGGGTGACAGCCAATTGCCGAGAGCGTCAACACGTCGGCCTGAATGCCTGCCCCACCCGAAGGATCGCTGGCGGCGAAAGTCAGCACGACCGGAGGCGACGCTTGATTTCGGAACGGAGTCATCGTGGGAAAATAGTCGTCGGCGAAGAAAAACCGCTGGGGAAGAAAGTCTTGGCGGCGGCGAAAGAGTTTGGCTAGAATCGTCGCGGTTCGATCCCGATTTTAACCGAAATCAGACAAGCGCCATGAACACAGCCACATTGCCCCCCTACCGCACCTGGATGTGCCTGACCTGCGGTTTCATCCACGACGAAGCGGCAGGACTGCCCGAAGACGGTATCGCGCCAGGCACGCGCTGGGACGACCTGCCGATCAACTGGACGTGCCCGGAATGTGGCGCACGCAAGGACGACTTTGAAATGGTCGAAATATGAAGGCAATGCGCTATAGTGAGTAGTGTCGATGGGGACCGCTTTAGCTCCCGACGACATGCAATGTGCAAGCACGGCGATCTGGAGGAAAGAATTGGCGGCAATGGCAAACCTGCAGGGCGTCAAGGTAATGGTCATCGATGACAGCAACACCATTCGGCGCAGCGCGGAAATTTTCCTGGTTCAAAGCGGCTGTCAGGTGCTGCTGGCCGAGGACGGTTTCGACGCGTTGGCGACTATCGCCGATCATCAGCCGGACGTGATTTTCTGCGACATCGTCATGCCGCGGCTCGATGGCTACCAGACTTGCGCGTTGATCAAGAAAAACCAGCGTTTCAGAGCCACGCCGGTGATCATGTTGTCGTCGAAAGACGGCTTGTTCGACCGTGCGCGCGGGCGAATGGTGGGATCGGACCACTATCTGACCAAGCCGTTCACCAAGGACAGTCTGATCCAAACCGTCGCCACTTTCGCACCGCCGTCTTCATGAGAATACGTAACGGTGTCAAAAGGCAGCCAGGGAACCTAAAGGCATGACCATAAGGAAAATTCTCGTCGTTGACGACTCGCCAACCGAGCGGCATGTCATGAAAACACTGCTGGTCGGCAACGGTTATGAGGTCATTACCGCCGAAAGTGGCGAAGAAGGCATTGCCAAGGCAAAAAGCGAACTACCGGATTTGGTGCTGATGGACGTGGTCATGCCTGGACTCAACGGCTTCCAGGCCACACGCACGCTTACCCGGGACAAAACGACCCGCAACATACCGATTTTCGTGTGCACCACCAAGGACCAGGAAACCGACAAAATATGGGGGCTACGCCAAGGCGCTCAAGATTATCTGGTCAAACCGGTAAACGGACCTGAATTGCTGGCCAAAATCGCAGCGCTTTAAAAATAATGATCAAATACCGTCGTCCGCACACCAGCCAGAATGCCATTCGCGGCACCAAACGGAGATCCGGCCGCGAGTGGACGGGTGTCGTGCCCGCGAACGCCGGTGGGGACAGCCCCTTCCCGTTGATTGCCTTGCAATTTCTACAATTGGCACGCGGCCAGGTCCTCATGGCATGACCAAAAAAATAAGCCTGCATGAATTCCAGTCCTATCTCGCGGACAGGCTTGCCGGCGCCGGCAGTCGAAACGCGTCCGGACTGCTAGGCATTCAAGCCGGTACGGAGCATTGGCTGCTTGATCTCGCCGACTCGGGCGAGATCGTTCCGCTGGCGCCCTTGACCACCGTGCCACTGACCAAGGCATGGTTCGCGGGAATTGCGAATATTCGCGGCAATCTCTACTCGGTGGTCGATTGGTCGGCATTCCTGGGCAAGGACGCCACACCGCAAAACGCGAGTTCGCGGCTGTTGCTGATTGGCACCCGCCACGGCAGCAATGCCGCATTGCTCGTCACGCGAATGATCGGTTTGCGCAATATCGATGCCCTCAATCCTGAAGCCAGCGCGCACGACCAACCGGCTTGGGCCAACGAAACCTTTTCGGACAATGAAGGGCGGCAATGGAGAAAACTCAAGGTCCGCGAGTTATTGGCCGACGACACCTTCATGAACATCGGCATATAGGCGTATTTGAATTGAAAACGACGACACGACACACGACACACGGGAAAACTTTTGCGGAGCAATGCCATCGCGACGGCCTTGCCGTTAAGGAAGCCCCCCAGACCGGCGACCGCGGTGGTTCAGTCATCAGTGCTACTGGAGATGCGAGATGAAGTTCAAACCAAGGCTACCCGCCTTCTTGTCCCGTCCTGCGGCAGACCCGGCAAGTGAGACTCTGATGGAAGGCATTGCCAATACTCCCGAGGCATCGGCGGGCAAGGAGAAAGTCCAAAAATCGGCCACCTTGCCGCCGCCTGGCGACCCGGTGACAACGAGGCTACGGATACTGGGCATCGGATTTGTAGTGACTCTGCTCGCCATGGTGGCGCTGATGTTTCACGACAATCGTCTGGCAAACCATGGCACGGCCTATATCGCCGCAACGGGGGAAATGCGCATGCTGTCCCAACGGCTGGCAAAAGCCGCGAACGCGGCGCTCTTGGGCGACACCAACGGCCTCAAGCAGTTGCTGGATTCTCGCAACAACTTCGGCAGCACCCTGGAAAAACTGACCAATGGCGGCGAACTGACGACGGCGTCGGTGGTTCCGCCATCCCCGGAAAGCGTGCAGCCGCAATTACAGGCGCTGGCGGATATCTGGAGCAGAACCGACAAGAGCGCCATGCAATTGGTCGAACTGGAAAAAAGCCTGATTGCTCTCGACGCCACCCAAAGACTATCGGCGGTCAAGCAGGCAGGCTCCAAAATCTCCCGGGACAGTGAAGAGTTGCTTGAGGCCGCCAATCAATTGGCGCAGTCTTACCAAACCAACGTGATGAAACGCACGGGACATGCCATTGGCCTGATCGGGCTGGCGGTGCTGGCACTGGCGATCATTGTCTTGGTGGTGACGACCTACCTTGCGGAAAACCAGCGCCAAGCCAGACTGGCGGAACAGAGCCGTCAGGAAACCGAAAAACTCAACAAACAGAACCAGGGCGCCATCCTGCGACTGATGAACGAACTGGGCGATCTCGCCGACGGCGACCTCACGGTCACGGCAACCGTTTCCGAAGACATCACGGGCGCCATCGCCGACTCGATCAACTACACGATCGAAGAGCTGCGCGTGCTGGTTGGCCGGATCAACGATGCGGCGGGACAAGTCACGGTAGCCACCGAACTCGCCCAGCGAACGTCGACCGAATTATTGTCCGCCGCCGAGCGGCAGGCCACCGAGATCAAGTCGGCGGGGCAATCGGTGTTGAACATGTCCACCTCGATGACCAACGTTTCCAGCGAAGCCAAGCAATCGGCCACGGTGGCTCGCCAGTCCCTGGCGGCCGCCGACAAAGGGGCGCACGCCGTTGAAAACTCGATCAAGGGCATGAACAAAATCCGTGAGCAAATCCAGGAAACATCTAAACGAATCAAGAGACTGGGTGAATCCTCGCAGGAAATCGGCGAGATCGTCGAACTGATTTCCGACATTACCGAACAGACCAACGTGCTGGCGCTCAACGCCGCCATCCAGGCCGCCTCCGCCGGCGAAGCGGGACGCGGATTCACCGTGGTCGCCGAGGAGGTGCAACGCCTCGCCGAGCGTTCGGGCGAAGCCACCAAACAGATCGGCGCCATCGTCAGGACGATTCAGACCGACACTCAGGATACGGTTTCGGCAATGGAGGAATCGACTCGCGGCGTCGTCGAAGGCGCCAAGTTGTCGGACGCCGCCGGCCAGGCACTGGCTGAAATCGGCGAGGTATCGAAGGCCCTGACGGCATTGATTGAAAACATCTCGCAGGCGACGCGGCAACAAGCCGAGTCGGCGACCAATGTCGCCCGCAAGATGCAGGACATCCTGCTGGTCACGGAAAAAACGACGGCCGGGACCGAGAAAACGGCAACGGCCATCGGCGAACTGGCCGGTCTGGCTACCGAACTCAAGGGATCTGTCGCCGGCTTCAAAGTCTCCTGAATCTTGAACGAAATGACGTAGGACCACAGGACCACGCACAAACGTTGCGGCGCTAACACTCGACGGGTCGGCCGGACAGACGATGGACGCAGGAAAACGCCACCCCTCTGGGCGGTGCGACGGATTCATGCACCCCCTTTGAGCGGAAACGCGCCGGTGGCCTGGATTGGAGAAACTGACTCAGATGAATGCTCCGACGGATTTCGATATCGGCCCGCTCACTTGGGTCAAAAGCGAGATTGATCTCGCATTGGAGCGCGGCGCCAAGGCACTCCAGGATTTCATGACCAGCGCGGTCGACGCGCCGGGCGATTTGACCCATATCCGGTTTTGCCGCACGCATCTGCATCAGGTGCAAGGCGCATTGACCATCGTCGGTCTTGACGGCGTCACCCAGTTCGCGGAGGCGACCGAGGCGCTGCTGTCGGCCATTGAACGTGGCGAACGGCCGGCCAGCGAGTCGTCGCTGACGCTGGCGCGGCGGGCGCTCACCGCTCTCGGCAACTACCTCGCCGACCTGATGAGCGGCCGGCCGAACCAGCCGCTACGACTCCTGCCTCTTTATCGCGAAGTGCAACAAGCGCGCGGACAAGAACGCGTCCTTCCAAGCGACCTCTTTTTCCCCGATCTTCGGGTCAGGCCGCCACGACGCGCCAGCACGGTCAAAATCAATCGCAACGAAACACATCGCCACTTGCACAAGGAAAGAGCGCGCTTCCAACGCGGTCTGCTCGCGTGGTTGCGCGACCCGCGACACAGCACCGGCGCGATGGAAATGCGAGAGGCGGTGAAACGCATCGAGGAACTCCAGGAACTGCCCGCGACGCGCTCGTTCTGGTGGGTGGCCACGGCTTTTCTCAGCGCACTGGCCGACCGGACGCTCCTCGCCGATACCGACGCCAAGCAATTGTGCTCGCGTATCGATCTCCAGATCCGCCGATTGCTCGAAGGATCGAGCAATGTCGCCGAGCGACTGATGCGCGACGCGCTGTATCTCGTTGGTAACGCCAAAAGTAACGAACGTATCGTGCGGCGGGTTCAGGAAGTATACAACTTGGCCGCCTTGCTGCCCGATGCGAATACCGAACCGCCCAAGGCTTTGGACGCCGTTCGGCGACGTCTGCGCGAATCCATCGCCGCCACCGAGGAAGCCTGGACCAAATTCTGCGGCGGGACCGTGCAAGCGCTGCCCGCCTTTTGGACCAGCGCCAGCGCGCTGTTCGCCACCGCCAACGAACTGGGCGATCCGGATCTCCTCCGTCTGACCAAAAGCATCGCCAACGTCGCCGGCCTTCTGGCCACTCAGCCGACGAGCCATACCGACGCCCTGGCCATGGAAACCGCCACCGCGATCCTGCTGGCGCAACATGCGCTGGAAAACCTGCCGCACCTGGGCGACGGTTTTTCGCGTCAGGTAGGTGTCATGGTCGGTCGAATCGCCGACTGCATTACCGGGAAACCGCTCCGCCCCGAATCCGAGTTGCCGGCACTCGACGAAATGTCGCGGCAGGCTCAGGAGCGTCTGTTGAATGGGCAAGTGGCTCGTGAAATCCAGAATAATCTGGGACAAATCGAGCAAATACTCGACGGTTTTTTTCGTGACGCCGACAAACGGACCGAACTGAACGGTTTGTCGGGCATTCTCCGGCAAATCATCGGCGCCCTGACGATCATGCGCCACGATGGCGCGGTTACGATGCTGCGCCAATGCGCGACGGAAATCGAAAAATTCGCGAAACCGGACTACGTTCCGCAAGAGACCGATTTCGAACGCGTCGCCGAACAACTGGCCCTGGTCGGCTTTTTTGTCGACGCGCTGCGGAACGGCACCGCCGATTTCGCCAGCTTCGTCAATGAGATGAGGCACGGCAACCCGCCACCCGCCGTTGACGACGAAACACCGGCTTCGGTCGAACAGGAAATCGAACAGGGAAAACTGGAAACACACGCGCTGCTGGCCGCGCTCAAGGAACAACCGGACGATGCCAGCCTGCGGCAGGAGGTACGACAAAATCTTGCCGCGCTGCAAAAGGACGCCGACCTGATTGCCGACAGCACACTGGGGCAGAAAGCCCAGGAAGTGCTCTCGGCGCTGACCACGGGCGACGATGCCGCCCGGCAAATCGACGACGCCATGGCCACGCTGAAACCGCAGGCCTCGGCGGCACCGCCGCCGTCGGCGGCCACCATCCAGCTTTCGCAAGCCAGCAGCGAAGAACTTGACGCCGAAATCCTCGGCATTTTCCTTGACGAGGCGGAGGAAGTTCTCGCCCGCATCGACGGCAGCTACCGGACCCTGCAAACACAGCCGCACGACCTGGAAACGCTTACCGCGCTCCGTCGCTCGATACACACCCTCAAAGGCAGCGGCCGGATGGTCGGCCTGAAGGATCTTGGCGAAGCCGCCTGGGCAATCGAACAAGTGCTCAACCTCTGGCTCAGGCAAGAGCAACCAGCGACCCCCGCGCTACTTGAATTGATCGGCCGATCCTACGCCATTTTCGTCGTCTGGATTGGACAACTCCGAACCGGAATCGGGCAAATTCCCGACGCCTGCCCGCTGATCGCCGCCGCCGATGCCCTGCGACTTGGCAGCGAAACGCCTGTCGAATCGCTGCTCGCCAGCACTCCACCCCCGCCTGCGCCGTCGGTGTTACCGACCAACCGCGCCAACCCCACCGAAGAGGCGACCGTATTCCCGTCGGCCAACGAATCGCTCTCAAGCGCCGTGGCGCCCGGAGAAGCCGAAACAGCGACCGCGACTCCGGCACACCGGCCGCGTTTGTCGATTACTCCCGCGTTGACGGAGATATTCAACGACGAAGCGCGAACGCACTTGGCAACCCTACAGCGCGAATTCGCCTCCCTTGAACTGGAACCCGCCGCGCCGACCAAGCACGAAATGTACCGCGCGGCACACACTCTGGCCGGCATCGCCGGCACGGTCGGCATCGCCTCGGTCAACCTGTTGGCCAGGGCACTTGAACACGCGCTTGTCCGCCGCAATCAAACGCTCCACCCCGGCGATCTCGGTGCCCTGGCCGTCATACAGCAAACAGTGGACGCACTGACCGTAATGCTTGCGGACACCGCCATCGGCGACGAACCCGACACCATGCCCGCCCTGGTGGCGGCGCTGGCAACGCTGTACCCGCCATCGGTCGCCGAACAGCCCGTTGCCATCGCGCACCGGGAGGCGAACACGCCACCGCCGACCATCGAGAAAATCACTGAAACCGCCGCCCCGCCACCCGCGCCGGCCACCCCAACGCCGCCGCTGTACGACGAACTGGACGAGCAACTGCTACCGCTTTTCCTGGAAGAAGCGCTCGACCTCAACCAGAACATCGCCACGCAAATGCAGGCATGGCGTGACGATCCGGCCGACGGCGAACCGCCCCGCCGTCTGGCGCGCCTTTTCCATACCCTGAAAGGCAGCGCGCGGATGTCGGGCGCGATGACGATCGGCGACATGGTTCACGCCGTCGAAACCCGTTTGCAGGATGCGCGTCAGGCGGAAGACCTGTCTCCGGAACTCGTTGAAGACATCGACGCCGCGTTCGACGCCATTGTTCAATGTGTTGACGCCCTGCAAAAAGGCGATGCGCCGGGGATACCGCCCGAACCCGTCGCTCAGGTCACGGATAGTCACAGTCAGCCCAGGGAAACGGATACTGGCCAAAAGGCCGTAGCGGCGCCGGCGGATGCCATCGCCAAGCCACCGGAGTCACCGGAAAGCGACGGCGACGCCGCCTTGCAGCGTGCGACCCTGCGCGTTCGCGCCGACCTGATCGACCGTCTGGTCAATGAAACCGGCGAGTTGGCGATCGCGCGATCGCGTATCGAAGGTGAGATGCGCGCCATCAAGTCCTCGTTGCTCGACCTCACCGAAAACGTCATCCGTCTGCGTCGCCAGTTACGCGAAGTCGAAATGCAGGCCGAACTGCAAATGGAATCGCGCACCGTACAAACGAACGAAACGCAGGCCGATTTCGACCCGCTGGAATTCGACCGTTTCACGCATTTCCAGGAACTGACACGGATGATGGCCGAGTCGGTCAACGATGTCGCCGCCGTGCAGCAGAATCTCCTGAAAAATCTCGACGACGCCAACGCCGCCCTCGTCGCCCAGTCGCGCCTCAACCGGGACGTTCAGCAGGAACTGATGTCCATCCGCATGGTGCCGTTCGGCAGCATCGCCGACCGCCTCTACCGCATCGTCCGGCAAGCGGCCAAGGAAGTCGGCAAGCGCGCCAATCTTGAAATCGGCGGCGCGCAACTGGAACTCGACCGCAGCGTCCTCGATAAGATGCTGGCGCCGCTTGAACACATGCTGCGCAATGCCGTGGCGCACGGACTCGAAGACACCTCGACGCGCGTGGCCAAAGGCAAGCCAGCCATTGGCGAAATCTCGCTCAATCTGACACAGGAAGGCAACGAGATCATTCTCACCCTTGCCGACGACGGCGCCGGTATCGACCTTGACCGCTTGCGCGAACGCGGCCTCGCCGCCGGGCTGCTGACAGCGGCGCAAGCCGCCGATCAGGAGCGCGTGATCGAACTGATCTTCGCACAGGGCATCTCCACGGCCAAGAAAGTCTCGCGCCTGTCCGGTCGCGGCATCGGCATGGATGTGCTCAAGAGCGAGGTCGCCAGCCTTGGCGGACGCATCGAAGTGTTAACCGCCGCCGGCCAGGGAACCACCTTCCGCCTGTATCTGCCGCTGACCCTGGCAATGACCAAAGCGCTGCTGGTGCGTGTGGGCGGCAAGCAGTTCGCCATCCCGGCGGCGATGATCGAACAGGTACTCGACCTCAAGGAGAAGGGCCTGCGCCGGATTCGCGACGCCAATTCGGCGACCTGGAACGGCAACCACTATCCTTTCCATTATCTGCCGCACCTGCTCGGCGACCCGCGGACACTGCCCGAGAAGCGACGCCAGTACTGGGTTCTCCTGCTGCGTAGCGGCAGCCGGCGAATTGCCCTGCAAATCGACGAATTGCTGGGCAACCAGGAAATCGTGGTCAAGAACATCGGTCAGCAATTGGCGCGCGTCATCGGCATCGACGGCGCGACCGTCCTTGGCAACGGTCAAGTAGTGCTGATTCTCAACCCTGTGGCGCTGACCGGCCGTGACCACGGAGGAACCGCGATCGCGCCGGTCCCGACGGAACGAAAATCCGCGACTTCGGAAAGAGGAATGGCGACCGTGCCGACGGTGATGGTCGTCGACGACTCACTGACCGTGCGCAAGATCACCAGCCGCCTGCTGGCGCGCGAAGGCTACGCGGTGCTGACCGCCAAGGATGGCGTCGACGCGCTGGAACAGATGTTCTCCACCCATCCCGACGTGCTGTTGCTGGACATTGAAATGCCCCGCATGGACGGTTTTGAACTCACCCGCAACCTTCGCGCCGAACCGCGCCTGCGCGATATTCCGATCATCATGATCACCTCGCGGACGGCAACCAAGCACCGCGAGTACGCCCGTGAACTCGGCGTCAACAATTATCTCGGCAAGCCGTATCAGGAAGACGAATTGTTGGGTCTGATCGCCGGGCATCTCGCTCAGCGGGCGGCGTCGCGTTTGACCACGGCGTAGCGCGCCAGCGTCCGCTGCCGGGCCTCGGCGTGGTCCACCAGCGGCGCCGGCGTCCGAAGGCCGACGACAACGCCGCACGCCGATTGCTCCGCCGGACTCATCCGCCAGGGCGCGTGGATGAACTCATCGGGTACCGCCGCCAGTTCCGGCACATAGCGCCGGATGAAACGGCCCACCGGATCAAAGCGTTCCGACTGCGTTACCGGATTGAAAATCCTGAAATAAGGCTGCGCGTCGCAACCGCTGGAGGACGCCCATTGCCAACCGCCATTGTTGGCGGCAAGATCGAAATCGTTCAGGTGGCGAGCGAAATACGCCTCGCCTTGCCGCCAGTCGATCCCCAAATCCTTGGTCAAAAACGAGGCCGCCAGCATGCGCAGGCGATTGTGCATATAACCGGTGGTATTCAACTGCCGCATCGCGGCGTCGACCAAGGGATAGCCGGTGCGTCCCGCCGACCAGGCCGCGAGCGACTCGGCGGCGGCGTCGCCCTCCTCCCAGCGAATCGCGTCGTACTCGGATTTGAAAGCCGCACCGACGACATGCGGAAAACGGTCGAGAATCATGAAATAGAAGTCCCGCCAGATCAATTCCGACAACCAGGTCGCCGCCCCGCCGGCCGGATCGCGCAGCGCCCCACCCGCGATCGCCGCGGCAAGCAATTCGCGAATCGACACCGTTCCGAAGCGCAAATGAACCGACAGGTAAGACACGCCCTTGACGGCGGGGAAATCCCGCTGCTGGCGATACAAGGCCATACGCGGCACAAATTCGGCCAACAACCGTCGACCACCGGACATCCCCGGCACAATCGGCAACTGTCGCAGATCGCTTGCCGCAAACCCGATGTCCGCCAGCGACGGAATGCCGTTGGCGACAGGCGCCGCCACAAATCGCCCACCGCTTCCGTCGTGCGCCCGCCAGTCGTCCTCGCCCAAGCGCTTCAACCAGGCATTCTTGTAAGGCGTGAAGACCGTGAAGGGACGTCCCGCCAAGGTCAATACCTCGTTGTCGTCGAGAACCGCCTGATCCTTGAACGACTCGAAAGCGATGCCGATGCCGCGCAAGGCCCGCGCCACCGCCGCATCCCGCCTTTTGGCGTGTGGCTCGTAATCGCGATTGACAAACACCGCGTCCACCGCCAGTTCCGCGGCCAGCCGGGGAAGTTCCTCCGTGGCCATGCCATGGCGAACCAGCAGTGCCCCGCCGCGCGCGCGCAGCGAGCGATCGAGTTCGACCAGCGACTCGCGGATGAATTCGACACGCCGGTCGCGCCGCGCCGCCAGCGCATCGAGAATCTCGCGATCGAACACAAAACCACAGTAAATCCGTCGCCCACGCCGCAACGCTTCGCTGAGCGCGGCGTGATCGAAATCGCGCAGATCGCGGCGAAACCACACCAGAATCGCATCCAAATTTATTGCCTTTGTATCAGCCAACCGCGCCGATTAAAATAGGGGCCATGCAAAGCATCAATCTTACCGATCATTTTCTCATTGCCATGCCGGCAATGGCGGATCCCTATTTCGCCAAGGGCCTGGTCTACATCGCCGAACACAACGACCAGGGCGCCTTGGGCGTGATCGTCAATCGACCGATCGACATGAGCCTGGGAACCTTGCTCGACAAAATCGACCTGCCGCAAGAGACCGAGGATTTCAACAAGCAACCGGTGCTCTTTGGCGGACCGGTACAAACCGATCGCGGTTTCGTTCTGCACCGGCCGGTGGGCGAGTGGCAATCGACCCTGGCGGTCAACGCCGAGATCGGCCTCACCAGCTCGCGCGATATCCTGCAGGCGATGGCGCGAAACGGAAAACCGCAAGACGCGGTGGTGACGCTGGGCTACGCCGGCTGGTCGGCCGGGCAACTGGAACGCGAGCTGGCGAACAACGCCTGGCTGACGGTGCCCGCCGAGCCGCGCATCCTCTTCGATCTGCCTTACGAGGAACGCCTGGCGTCGGCGATGGATCTACTCGGCGTCAATCTGATCAATCTGGCCGACGGCGCGGGTCATGCCTGAGGCCGTGTGCCAGCCTCAAGGCACCGTGCTCGCTTTCGACTTCGGTGAAAAACGCATCGGCGTCGCTGTCGGCGAATGGCAGTTGCGGCAAGCCCATCCGTTGACCGTCATCCACGGCGAAGCCAATGCCGCGCGCTTCGCCGCCCTCGCCGCACTGATCCGGGAATGGCAACCGGCCAGCCTCGTCGTTGGACGACCCACCTCGCTCGACGGCGCGGAAACGGCGATGACCGCCCGCTGCACGCGTTTCGCCAACCAGCTGCGCGGCCGCTTCGGCCTCTGCGTCGACTATGTCGACGAGCGCCTGTCCTCGGCCGACGCCGAACAACAACTCCGCGCCGGCGGGCACAACGCCAAACAGACGAAGAACCGACTCGACGCCGTCGCCGCGCAACTCATTCTGCAAAGCCATTTCGACGGCACCGCCACGACCGGCTGAACACCGTTCCAGCGGCCCGCCGACCTTCACGCCCACCCCTTGGATGACCACCAACCCAATGCCCGCGATTGAACTCCCCGATGCTGAAATACAATGCGCCCAACTCGCCGAACTCATCCGCCCCGAGCTACGACCGGACACCCTGCTCGTCGGCATCCATAGCGGCGGCGTCTGGGTGGCCCGTCGCCTACAGCGATTACTCGATCTCGATACCGAAATCGGGCTGATCGACGTCTCCTTCTACCGCGACGACTATCGCGCCAAGGGTTTGCACGCGCGCGTCAAGCCAAGCTCCATTCCCTTCGACGTCGAGGAGCGCCCGCTGATTCTCGTCGACGACGTGCTGTACACCGGGCGAACGACACGCGCGGCGATCAACGAACTCTTCGACTACGGCCGGCCGGCCAGCATACAACTCGCGGTGCTGGTCGACCGCGGCCATCGTCAATTACCGATCTGCGCCAACTATTGTCCATGGAAAGTCGTGCTCGATCCCTCGCAAGAACTGGTTCTGTCGACCGACGCCGACGACCGGCTAACGTGGAGCCTCGCCGAACATGCATAACCCGCAACTCAACGCCAACGGCGAACTCAGCCATCTGCTGTCGATCGAGGGACTGCCTCGCGACGTGATCGTTCATATTCTCGACACCGCTTCCAGCTTTCTCAAGGTATCCGCCCGCGACGTCAAGAAAGTGCCCTTGTTGCGCGGCAAGAGCGTGTTCAACGTCTTCTTCGAAAATTCCACCCGCACGCGCACCACGTTCGAAATCGCCGCCAAACGCCTGTCGGCCGACGTCATCAATCTCGACGTCACCCGCTCGTCGACCGCCAAGGGCGAAACCCTGCTCGACACCGTCGACAATCTGGTCGCCATGCACGCCGACATGTTCGTCGTCCGCCATGCCGCCAGCGGCGCGCCCTATCTGCTCGCCAGTCACCTGCGGCGCATCGGCCGCGACGATGTGCATGTCGTCAATGCCGGCGACGGCCGGCACGCACACCCCACGCAGGGACTGCTCGACATGTACACCATCCGTCACTACAAGAAGGATTTTTCGAATCTGGTGGTGGCCATTGTCGGCGACATCCTGCACTCGCGCGTCGCGCGCTCGGACATCAAGGCACTGACCACGCTCGGCGCCGCCGAGGTGCGCGCCATCGGCCCGGAAACCTTATTGCCGACCGAAATAAAGAAAATGGGCGTGCGGGTCTGCCACGACATGGCGGATGGGCTGCGCGATTGCGATGTGGTGATCATGCTCCGTTTGCAGAACGAGCGCATGAACGGCACGCTGCTTCCGTCGGCGCGCGAATATTTCCACTGCTACGGGCTGACGCAGGAGAAGCTTCGTCTGGCCAGGCCCGACGCCATCGTCATGCATCCGGGGCCGATGAATCGCGGCGTCGAGATCGATTCCGATGTCGCCGACGGTCCGCAAGCGGTAATCCTGCCGCAGGTCACTTTCGGCATTGCCGTCCGCATGGCGGTGATGGGCATACTGGCGGGAAATTAAGCGATGAACAGCGACAACCTTCACATCCGGAATGCGCGCTTGATCGATCCGTCAAGCGACCTCGATCAAACTCTCGATCTGTATCTCGCCGACGGCCGCATCGCCGCCATCGGAACGGCGCCGGCGGGCTTCGCGGCGGCGCGCGTCGTCGACGCATCGGGGCTGATCGCCTGTCCCGGTCTGGTCGATCTATCGACCCGGCTGGGTGGTATCGAACCGGAACTCAATGCCGCCGTCGCCGGCGGCGTCACCTCCGTGGCCTGCCCGCCCGACACCAAGCCACCGCTGGACGAACCCGGCCTGGTGGAGCGTCTCGTTCGCCGGAGCGAAAGATTGGGCCTGGCACGCGTCTATCCGATCGGCGCGCTGACACAGCAGCTGGCGGGAGAAAAACTGGCGGAGATGAACAGCCTGGCACGCGCCGGCTGCATCGCATTCTCGCAAGCCAAACATCCCATCGTCGATACCCTGCTTTTGCTGCGTGCCATGCAATACGCCGCCACTTTCGGCTATGCGGTTCGTTTACGGCCACAGGATCAGTTTCTTGCCCGCGACGGCGTCGCCCATGACGGCGAAGTCGCTTCCCGGCTGGGGCTGAGTGGCGTACCAACGGCGGCGGAAACGGTGGCCATCGCCACCGCATTGCAGTTGGCGCAAGCCACCGGCGTTCGCCTGCACTTGTCGCGCCTGTCGTCGGCCGCCGGCATCGCCCTGATCCGCGCCGCCAAACAGGCAGGCATGCCGGTCAGTTGCGACGTCTCGATACACCACCTGCACCTGTCGGAAATGGATATCGGCTATTTCGACAGCAATGCGCGCTTCGATCCGCCGCTGCGTTCGGCCAGCGACCGCGACGCCCTGCGCCTTGCCGCGCGCGACGGCGTGGCGTCGATTTGCTCGGACCACACGCCCGTCGACGCCGACGGCAAGCAATTGCCCTTCGGCGAAGCCTTGCCCGGCGCCACCGCGTTGGAACTGCTGCTGCCGCTGACGCTACAGTGGGCCGCGCAAAGCCGGTTGCCACTGCCAAGCGCCCTGGCTCGGATTACCTGCGACCCCGCCGCCGTTCTCGGTATCGACGCCGGCTCGCTACGCGTCGGCGCCCCGGCCGACATTTGTCTTTTCGACCCCTCGGAACCCTGGCGTATTCTGCCGGAAACGCTACGCAGCCAAGGAAAGAACACCCCATTCCTCGGTTACGAACTGAGCGGGCGCGTACGCATGACCGTGGTCGGCGGACGCATCGTCTTTCAAGTCTGAACACCGCCGATCGGCAAGGAATCGGTGCCACGCGGAATCGACGAGGGATCGGCACCGCGAGGAATCGGCACCGCGCCCGATCGATGATTCAGTCGTCGAACAAGCGGCGCGCCGCATCGGCGGGCGCACCGAGTACCCGCAACACCTTGTGACGCGAAGCCAAACCGCTCTTCAACTCGACGGCCGCGCGTGGCAAGCCCAAACGACCGGCGACAAACTCGCAGAGCGCCACGTTCGCCCGGCCATCGATCGCCGGCGCCGCCACACGGATTTTCAGGGCGTCGCCGTGCGGACCGACCACCTCGTCGCGCTTGGCGCCCGGTTGTGCGTGCACGGTCAAGGTAAGCGCGCCATCGACCGCCCGTAACCACGAAGGCATTGTTTCTAAAGAAAAATCAACAACAATTGCGCCAGCACAATGGCAACCAGCGGCGACAGATCGATCGCCCCGATCGGCGGCAACAGGCGCTGGATCGGGCGTAGAAACGGCCGTGTCAGTTGCGAAAGAGGAACGGACAACGGCGAGTACGGGCGCACCCACGACAAAACGGCCTGCACCAACAGCGCACCGATCAACAAATGAATCCCGAGCCGCAGAGTGGTCAAGGCCGCGCGCCAAAGAATCAGCAGCGGCAAAATCTCCACCGACCCGTCGTCCATCCCCGGGCGCAAGGAAAAGACCGCGCCGACAAAGATCACCTGCAACAGATAGGCCGGCAGCAGACTCGCCAGATCGAGACCGAACATGCCGGGCAACACCCTGCGCAGCGGCTTGACCAGCCAGTTGGTCAATTCGACGACAAAGGTACCCACCTGATTGCTAAAGGAAACCCGCAATACCTGCATGAAAAAACGCAACAGCAACACGGCGGAAAGAAAACCGGTCACGGTCTCCAACAAAAACAGAACGGCCTGGGTGACCATCAGTCCTCGTCCCGTCCCAGCAATTCGCCCAATTCGCGGCCGCGCGCATTGGCGGCGACGATGCCGGCGATGAAACCTTCCTTGACCCCCCGCTCCTCAATCGTCCGCAAGGCCGCTTCGGTCGTCCCTCCTTTTGAGGTCACCCGTTCGCGCAAGGTCGCCGCCGCCTCATCCGACTGCGCCGCCAGTCTCGCGGCCCCGAGAACCGTGTCGATCGAGAGTTGCCGCGCTTGCACCGGGGTCAAGCCAAGCTCCCTGGCGCCCTGTTGCAGTGCTTCGATGAACAGGAAAACGTACGCCGGGCCGCTGCCCGACACGGCGGTGACGGCATCCATCCGCGCCTCTTCGCCAATCCACAGGGTACTGCCGACCGACTGCAGAATGCGCTCGGCGCCGAGGCGTTCGGCCATCGACACCGCCGGCATCGCGCACAAGCCGGTAATACCCGCGCCAATCAGCGCCGGGGTATTGGGCATCGCCCGCACGATCTTGTCGTAGCCCCCCAGCCAGCGCGACAAATCGGCCATGCGAAGACCCGCGGCAATGCTGATCACCAACTGCTGGTTGAGATGTTTGGACAACGGGCCGCACGCCTCCCGCATCTGCTGCGGTTTAACCGACAGCAGCACGGCATCGCAGTCGAGAGCCGCCGCCGTGGCGGTTTCATAGCAGCGCACCCCGTAGACCAACCGAAGCCTGGCGCGCCCCTGCGCCCCAAGCTCGATCACCGCGATGTCACTGGCCGCGAAACCGGTTTTGACCAGCCCCCCGATCAGTGCGTTGGCCATGTTGCCGCCGCCGAGAAAAGTGATTTTCATCCTGAAGTTCTTTCGCCAAAAATTGCGGTACCGACACGCACGACCGTCGCTCCTTCGGCAATGGCCGCCTCAAGGTCGTGCGACATGCCCATCGAAAGTGTATCAAGCAACAAGCCGTCCGTTTTCAGTTGTTCAAACAGCTCGCGCAGACCGCGAAAAGCACGGCGTTGCGCCAAAAAATCGTCATTCGGCGCGGGAATGGTCATCAGGCCCCGCAACCGTAGTCCCGGCAGATTGGCGATGGCGCGCGCCATGGCTGGCGCTTGTGTGACGGAAACGCCGCCCTTGCTGGTTTCGCCACTGACATTGACTTGCAGACAGACCGACAAAGGGAGTTTATCGGCAGGGCGTTGCGCGGCAAGACGCTCAGCCATCGGCAGCCGATCCACCGAATGGACCCAGTCGAAATTCTCGGCGATCGGGCGGGTTTTGTTTCCCTGCAGCGCGCCGATGAAATGCCATTCAAGATTCAACGCACGCAGTTCGGCGATCTTGGCCATGCCTTCCCGCAAATAACTTTCGCTGAATGCCCGCTGCCCCAGCGAGGCAAGTCGACGGATATCGGTCGCCGGCCGGGTCTTGCTGACCGCCAGCAGCGAAATTCCGGTGGGATCGCGTCCATACTGCCGCGCGACCCTGTCGATTCGGGCCATGACGGCTTGCAGCTTGGCGGGAAGTGTGTCCATAATCGGGCGTTACGCGGATTTTCGAGAGTATAGCACCGCGCCCTGCCCACCGGCCGAGGACCGAAACGGATGGACATTACCGAACTACTGGCCTTCAGCGTAAAAAACAAGGCTTCAGACCTGCACCTGTCGTCCGGCTTGCCACCGATGATCCGGGTTAACGGCGACGTCCGCCGTATCAATCTCCCGGCGATGGAGCACAAGGACGTGCACGGGATGGTGTATGACATCATGAACGACAGCCAGCGCAAACATTACGAAGATGTTCTGGAATGCGACTTCTCGTTCGAAATTCCCAATCTGGCGCGTTTCCGCGTCAATGCCTTCGTGCAAAATCGTGGCGCGGGCGCGGTGTTCCGGACCATTCCATCCAAGGTCCTCAGTCTCGAGGAACTCAACTGCCCAAAAATCTTCAAGGACATTTCCGAATATCCTCGCGGCATCGTTCTGGTCACCGGCCCCACCGGGTCGGGAAAATCGACCACCTTGGCGGCTATGATCAATCACGTCAACGAAAGCGAGTACGCGCACATCCTCACCGTCGAGGACCCAATCGAATTTGTACACCAGTCGAAAAAATCCCTGATCAACCAGCGTGAAGTCGGCCCGCATACCCTGTCGTTCCAGAACGCCCTGCGCTCGGCCTTGCGCGAGGACCCGGACGTGATTCTGGTCGGGGAACTGCGCGATCTGGAAACCATCCGTCTGGCCCTGTCCGGCGCGGAGACCGGTCACTTGGTGTTCGCCACCCTGCACACCTCCAGCGCGGCAAAAACGATCGACCGGATCGTCGACGTTTTTCCGGCGGCGGAAAAGGAAATGGTGCGCTCGATGCTCTCCGAATCGCTACGCGCGGTGATTTCGCAGACCCTGCTCAAGACCAAGGACGGGACGGGCCGGGTCGCGGCACACGAAATCCTGATCGGCACCCCCGCCATCCGCAACCTGATCCGCGAAAACAAGATCGCGCAGATGTATTCGTCGATCCAAACCGGGCAACAATTCGGCATGCAGACGCTGGATCAGAATCTACAGGAACTGGTCCGCCGCAACATCGTTGCGTTGGCCGAGGCCCGAAACAAAGCGGCCAACAAGGACAGCTTCCTCGGCGGATAGCCACACGTCGCGATCAGGAGTCACAGGCAATGGAGCACGATCAAGCGCTCAAATTCATGCACGAGCTTTTGCGGTTGATGTTGCAGAAAAATGGCTCCGACCTTTTCATCACCGCGAATTTCCCTCCGGCGATAAAGATCGACGGCAAGGTGATACCGGTCTCCAATCAGCCGTTGCTGCCGCAGCATTCCGCCGAATTGGCGCGATCGATCATGAACGACCGCCAAGCGGCCGAGTTTGAAGCGACCAAGGAATGCAACTTCGCGATTTCGCCCTCCGGTATCGGCCGCTTTCGCGTCAGCGCGCTGCTGCAACAAGGACGAGTGGCGATCGTGTGCCGGACGATCAATGTGTCGATTCCGACGCTCGACGAGTTGGATCTACCGCCAGTACTCAAGGACATTTCACTCACCGCACGCGGTCTGGTGATCATCGTCGGCGGCACCGGCACTGGCAAGACCACCACCCTGGCGGCGATGATCGACCATCGTAACCGCGCCAGCCAAGGTCACATCATCACCATCGAGGACCCTATCGAGTTCGTTCACGAGCACAGAAAGTGTATCGTCACACAGCGTGAGATCGGTGTGGACACCGACTCCTGGGACAACGCGCTGCGAAACACCCTGCGGCAAGCACCCGACGTCATCATGATGGGCGAGATTCGCGACCGCGAAACGATGAACTACGCGGTCGCCTTCGCCGAAACCGGGCACCTGTGCCTGGCGACCTTGCATGCCAACAGCGCGAACCAAGCCATGGAGCGCATCATCAACTTCTTCCCAGAAGACCGGCGGCAGCAGCTGCTGATGGACCTTTCGCTGAATGTGCGCGCTTTCATCTCGCAACGTCTGCTACCGAAGAAACACGGCAAGGGACGTGTGGCGGCGATCGAGGTGATGCTCAACTCGCCGCTGATTTCCGACCTGATCTTCAAGGGACAGGTTCAGGAAATCAAGGACGTGATGAAAAGGTCGCGCGAAATTGGCATGCAGACTTTCGATCAAGCGCTTTTCGATCTTCACGAAAGTGGCCGCGTCACCTACCAGGACGCCCTGCGCAACGCCGACTCGCTCAACGATCTGCGCCTGCAAATCAAACTGAACAGCAAAGAGGCGGCGGACCGCGACCTGAACGCAGGCATCGGCCATCTGGACATCGTGTAGCCGGCGGCACCTGGACACGCCGACGGTCACCTCCCGAAACGCGCGGCACCTACTCCAATTCTCGCTGGATCGCCAGAGCACCGAGCGTAGCGTTCGTGCCGCGATTGCTGCCCGCCACCATCCGGAACTCGTAGAGCCGGCATTCGAGCGCGCCGTTGTACAGCGGCGTGCGTTTGCTGGGCGTCAGACGGACCATTTTCGGCAACCGGGTGTCGGAACTTAACAAAAAACAGTGCCAGCCGGCAAAGTGGCGTTTGAGGGCGCTACCGAGCAGGGGATAAAACGCCGCCAGGGTATCGTCGTCGGAAACGCGCTCGCCATAAGGCGGATTGGCAACCATGATCCCGCCGCCGGCCGGCGCGTCGATCTCGAGAAGGTCGCCGGAAGAAAGACTCACCGCCGGCAGCAACCCGGCCCGGTCCAGGTTTGCCAGCGCGGCGCGAACCGCCACCGGAGAGATGTCGCTACCGTGGATGCCCATCGGCTCGACAGCCTTTTCGGCCGCACGCGCCTCGGCCAGCAGTGTTTTCCAGACCACCGCCTCGAAGTTACGCAACTTCTGGAAAGCGAACTCGCGCCTAGCGCCAGGGGCGATGTCGAGCGCGATCATCGCCGCTTCAAGCAAAAAAGTGCCGCTACCGCACATCGGATCGAGCAAAGGCACGCCCGGTCGCCAACCACTAAGACGCAAAATGCCCGCCGCCAGGTTTTCCTTGAGCGGCGCCTCGACGGTTTTTTGCCGAAAACCGCGTTGATACAAGGGCGCGCCGCTGCTATCGATGTACAGCGTGCACGCCTCGCTGGTGAGAAATCCGTAAACCCGCACGTCCGGTTGACGGGTATCGACATTCGGACGCCGGCCGGCATCGCCCCGGAAACGGTCGCAGATCGCATCCTTGATGCGCAGTGTCACGAACTCCATGCTTTTCAAGGGACTTTTCACGGCATTGACATCGACCCGAATGCTTTTCTCGGGTGTGAACCATTTCGGCCAGGCGGTTTCCAGCGCCAGGCGATAGATATCGTCCTCTTTACCGTAGCGGTCGTGCGCCACCCGCCAGAGGATGCGGGTCGCGATCCGCGACGTCAGGTTGGCTTGATAGCAGCACGGCCAATCGGCGACGAAATGTACACCGCCAGGCGTCGGTCGCAATTCGCGCGCGCCGGCCGAAGCCAGTTCTTCCACCAGCAATTGTTCAAGGCCACGCGGGCAACTGGCAAAGAAAATTTCCAAAATCGTCTCCAGAGGGATGGGCTAGAACGGCTTGACTACCGCAAGATAGGTCACCGTCAGCAGCAGCAGCACCGGCATTTCGTTGAACCAGCGAAACCAGACATGGCTGCGCCGGTTGCGACCGGTCTGAAAAATGCGCAACAACCGGCCACAGTAAGCGTGATAGACAAGCAAGACAAGCACCAACGCCGTCTTGAGATGCAACCAGCCACCCGCGAAACCGAAGCCAAGCCACAACCAGAGCCCAAAAGCCACCGCCAGCACGGCGAGCGGCGTCATGAAACGGTAGAGTTTTCCCGCCATCAACAACAAGCGCTCGCGCTCGGCGACGCTTGCGTCGGGAACCATCGCCAGATTGACGAAAATCCGCGGCAGGTAAAACAGACCGGCAAACCAACTGACGACCATCCACAAATGCAACACCTTGACGATCAACATCTTTCGTTCCTCTCCAGCCACGCCGCCTCGACACCGTCCTCGACACGCGCATAACGTAATTTGACTCGGAGTTCCTTTTTCGCCCGATGGTTGAGCAAGCGACGCGATTCGCTCATGAACGACCATTGCATGGGTGACAGTTGTCGTTGCGCTTCGTGGCGCGACAGGCGCGGCGGTCGCGGCAGGCCGAAGCGATCGGCAACCAGATCGAAATAATCGCCCATCCGGATTTCCGAATCGTCGGTCGCGTTGTAGGCGCGATTGGCCCGACCATAGCGTAGCGCGGCGTGGGTCAACGCCGCCAGGTCGTCGGCATGAATATGATTCGTAAACACATCCTCGGCCACGCGCACCACCGGCAAACCTTTCCGCAAGCGCTCCAGTGGTAGCCGGTCGGCGGCGTAGATTCCCGGCGCGCGGAGAATGCTGACGACCACGCCGCGCCGGCCGAAAGCACGCAAACGACGCTCGGCGTCCACCCGGCGAACCGCCCGCGCCGTTCCAGGGCGCGCGACACGGGTTTCGTCGATACGCGCGCCAAGGCAATCGCCATAGACGCCGCTAGTGCTTATATACACAATGCGCTGTGGTAGACTCTGCCCGCGCGACAGAGCAGCCAACAACTGGCGGGTTCGGGTGTCGCGGCACGCGTCCGGTACGTCGTTCCCGGCGGCAGGCGGCGCCAGATGGACGACGATGTCAGCCAAGCCGGCGATTCGGCGCAACGTTTCGGCGCGATCGAGATCCGCCAACAAGGGGATAGCGCCGTTGTCGCGCCAAAAGGGACATTGTCCGGGGTCGCGCACCAACGCGAAAACACGGTAGCGCCCGCGTAGCCGCAGCAAGAGACGACGCGCGACATCCCCGCAACCGACGATCAATAGATTTTGCACTGCGCGATTTTACCGGATTCAAGTCGTAGAGGAGAGCCGATGAGTTTTCAGGTCAAGCTTCAACCAAGCGAGTACAGTTTTCTAGCGGAACCCGGCGAATCCTTGTTCGACGCCGCGCTTCGGCAAGGGCTGAGTCTGCCCCATGGTTGTCGCGACGGTATCTGCGGCACCTGCAAGGGCAAGGTGCTGAGCGGCGAAATCGACCATGGCAAGACCTCGGCCCAGGCGCTGGGCGAGGCCGACCGCGAGGCCGGTTTCGCGCTTTTCTGCTGCGCCACGGCGAAAAGCGACCTGACCATCGAATCTCGGGAAGCCCGCTCGCTGGACACCATGCCGATCAGAACCTTTCCCGCCCGGGTGCACCGAATGACCCGTGCCGCGCCGGACGTGATGATCGTCGAACTCAAGCCTCCCAGCGGCGACACCTTGCAGTTCCTCGCCGGACAGTACGTCGACATTCTCCTGAAAGAGGGTAAACGCCGTGCTTTTTCGCTGGCCAACGCCCCGCAGGACGACACCCTGTTGCAGCTCCATATCCGCCACATCCCCGGAGGCCAATTCACCGGGCACGTCTTTTCGCAAATGAAAGAACGCGACATTCTGCGCCTGCGCGGCCCCCACGGCAGCTTCCACCTGCGCGAAGAGTCGGACAAGCCCATGATTCTTATCGCTGGCGGAACGGGTTTTGCGCCGATCAAGGCCATCGTCGAACACGCGATCGCAAAAAATTGTCGCCGCCCGATGCACATCTACTGGGGCGGGCGTGACCGAGCCGATCTGTACTTGCGGCAACTCGCCGAGCAATGGGCCGCCGAGCAGTCGCACATACGATTCACGGCGGTTCTATCAGACGCTTCGGTCGCTTCCAACTGGCAAGGCCGTACCGGGCTGGTACATCGGGCGGCGATGGCCGATCATCCGGATCTGTCCGGTCATCAGGCGTATGTATGCGGGTCGCCGGCGATGGTGGCGGCGGCGAAAGCCGATCTCCTGACACACTGTCGTTTGCCCGCCGACGAGTTTTTCGCCGACGCGTTCGATTTCGCGAGCGATACGAGCACTACGTAAGGCGCAAAGAACCCGACCAACGATTTCTTCAGCACCCAAGGTTGATCACCATGCATGAAGTGTTCATGTCGCGACAGCCTCTGGTCAATCGCCAGAGCAAAATCATCGCCACGCGTTTGCGCTTTTATCTCGGCGCGACCGGCAACATGCTCGATGCGACGAGCGCCCTGACCAATCTGGAAGATGTGTGGCCAAAAAGCGAAAAACCGCTCTTCCTCAGCTTTGGCGGCGCCCGCTGTGGCGCGCAACTGCTTGACTGGAACGCGCCCGAAAACGCGGTAATCGAACTGCACGGCGACGATCTGGTCAGCGCGGGCGGCGCCGACCTGGTCACGGCGCTGCAAACCTGGCAACCGACGACCTGCCTGCATATCGATCGTCAGGCAACGCAAGCACTGGCAACCGGTTTGTCGTTCCGCTTCATCGGTTTCGACACGAAAACCCTCGGACTGCCGCAAATCAAGCTGCTGGCGGCCCGCACCCGCAGCCACGGCATGGGCATCGCATTCAATGTAGACGCCACCGACGAATTCCAGGCCTGCATGGATGCCGGCATCGCCGCCGCCGCCAGTTGGTTCTTCACCAGGCCCAGCGGCGTTTACGCGAAGGCGCTCAATCCCGGGCAAACCAATATCATCCGGCTGCTCAATCTCGTGCGGAACAACGCCGACGTGCGCGAAATCGAAGCGGCCTTGAAACAAGATGTCGCCATTTCCTACAAACTGCTGCGCTACATCAATTCCGCCAGTCTGGGCCTGTCCTGCGAAATCCAGTCCTTCCGGCACGCGGTCACCATGCTGGGCTACAACAAGCTCAATCGCTGGCTGTCGCTGCTGTTGTCCACCGCCAGCAAGGACCCGATGGCACCGGCCATGATGCATACCGCCATGGTCCGCGCGCGGCTGATGGAATTGCTCGCCCAGGGCCTGGTGGACAAATCGGAATACGACAACCTGTTCATCACCGGTGCTTTTTCATTGCTGAACGTGCTGTTCGGAGTACCTACCGAACAGATCGTCGAGGCCATGCGTCTGCCAGACCCCATATGCGACGCCTTGTTGGGCAACGGTGGCCGCTACCAGCCGTTCCTCGATCTGGCGCGAGCCAGCGAAATGGACGACGGCGCGCCGATCGCGGAACAGACCGCGATGCTGGGCTTGACCGCCGACCAGTTCAATCGCCTTCAACTGCAAGCCCTGTCCTTCGCCGAACTGATTGAATTCTAGCTCTCGGGCGGTCGTACCGCCTCAGGCCGCCACCGCCCTCGGGCGAGAACCCTTGGCCGGATCTTTCGCCGCGCCAGCGGCGATAGTCTTCAAATAAGGCAACACCGCGCCGAACGCGGCAACCAACGTTGCCGCCGATGCGGAAAAGCTCGCCGGATTACCGGCGCATCCGTCGCTCTCCAGCGTGTCGGCCACCTCGGTCAGCGACACCAGGCCAAGGGCGGCGCAACTGGACTTGATCTGGCGTGCCACGATCGACACTTTCTCGCAATCCTGATCGTCGGCCGCTTTTCTGAGCGCCGCGAGTTTTGCCGGCATGCTCTCGATAAACAGAGTGATCACCCGCGCGACCAACGCGCCGTTATCGAAATCACCAAGCCCGCGCAAGACGGTTTGGTCGATGAGATGTCGCTCCACCGGCATCGCCATCGGCAGGGGCGAAATCGCGGCCCCACTCCGCGGCGCCCACCGTTGCAAGATACCCAGCAAATCTTCGCGGGAGAACGGCTTCGACAAGTAATCGTCCATGCCGGCGACCAGGCAGATCTCGCGATCGCCGGGCATGGCATTCGCGGTCAACGCGATGATCGGTATTCGACGCGGCGATCCCCCGTCACGCATCGCCTCGGCTTCGGCGTGGCGAATGCGTTGCGTCACCTCGTAACCGTCCATGCCGGGCATTTGGCAATCCATGAAAACCATGTGAAACGCGTCTTCAGCCAAGGCGACAAGAGCGTCCGGTCCATTGGCGACAACCCGCGTCCGGCAAGCCATCCAACCGAGAATGGCCAACGCGACCTCTTTGCTAACCGGATCGTCCTCGACCAACAGAATGCGCAGCCGCTGGCCGATCAGCGCGCCACCATCGCAGGGGCTGGGGCTTTCCGGATCGACGACCGGAAATCCCATCGCCTCACGCACGGCACGATACAAGTGTTTTTTACGAATCGGCTGATGCAGGCAACCGTCGACGCCAGCGGCCAGCGCGGCGCCGACCTGGGCCGGGCGGCTGATCGACGTCAGCATCACGATACGCAATCCGGCCAGACGCGCATCGCCACGGATGCCTCGCGCCAGCGCCAGACTATCCAGACCGGGCATCATCATGTCGAGAATGACCGCGTCGAACGGGTTATCGCTGACCACCGCCTGCTTCAAGGCTTCGAGGGCGACGCGACCGTTGACGGCAATCCGACTTCGCACCCCCCATGCCTGTAAATGTTGCGCCAGGATGGTTCGATTGAGCGCGTTGTCGTCTACGATCAGCACCCGTTTCTCGCGCAGCACGCCGCCATCCTGCTCGTGCTCGCACAAGGGCTGTCCGTGCACCATGCCCATGCGCACGGTGAACCAGAACGTACACCCCTGCCCCGGCGTGCTGCGAACACCGATCTCGCCGCCCATCAGAGTAACCAGCTGCCGCGCGATAGCCAAGCCAAGCCCGGTGCCGGTAGGGCCACGCGCGGCGTGATTGGCCGCTGTTTCGCTGAATTGATCGAAAATCCGGCCTTGTCGGGCAACGTCGACCCCGATACCGGTGTCGCTGACTTTGACCAACAACACCACGTCGGTCCCCAGACGCTCGGCGACGGCAAGATCGACCCGTATTTCGCCCCGCGAGGTGAACTTGACGGCGTTACTCAGCAGATTGGACAGAATCTGCCGGAAACGGCGGGCGTCGCCGTCGATCCAGAGCGGCACCTCGGGCGCGATCAACGAACCGATCTCCAGCCCTTTGTCATGAGCCGTCTCGGCGAAAAGATCGACCGTCTCTTCAACGGCGTCTCGCAAACTGAAGTCCGCCGCTTCCAAGGTCAGTTTGCCGGCTTCAATCGTCGAAAAATCGAGAATGTCGTTCAGCACCGCCAGCAGCGACTGTGCGGAGCGGGTCACCGTTTCGGCAAACGACCGCTGTTCGTCGCTCAATGGTGTCCTGGAAAGCACTTCGGTCATCCCGATGATGCCGGTCATCGGCGTCCGAATCTCGTGACTCATTTGCGCCAGGAACACCGATTTCGCGCGGCTGGCCTGCTCGGCCGCGCCTTGCGCCTCGGTCGCCTGGCGAACGGCGGAATGCAGAATTCGGTTGCTCTCGACCAGTTCATCGCCTCTCTCCGCCAGTCGCCTTTCCCGCTCCTGAATTTTGTCGAGCATCTCGTTGAATGCCTTGCCCAGCAAATCAATCCCTGCCGCCGGTGTTCCGCCGTTATCGGCGACGCGAACGCTCAAATCCTCGTGTTGACACACCCAGTACATGGCCTCGGCGAGTCGTTGCAGCGAGGCGGCCATGCGGCAGCGGAGCGTCGCCGCCAAATGTAACGCCAGCCCGCCGGCCAGCAGCGCCAGAATAAGTACCAGCGCCAGGCTGATCGACAGGTCGTCCTGAAAATGTCCCAGACCGGCACGCGCATACACATAGCCAACGCGCCGGTTGCCAGCCGTTATCGGCGCCACGATGTCCAGACCATCCAGGCGAAAACGATTGATCGTTGTTCCGCCCTCCTCGGCGAGCCCTTGAGCGGTGGCCGCCAGCAGCGCGGGTGTCTCGGTGACGACGCCATTTTCCTCTCGGCGATGGGAAGCCACGATCCGACCGTCGGGCAGCGACAGCGCCACCACGTCGAAGTCTTGTTTGGCCTTCAAGGCGTCCAGCAGCCGGGTCGCCCGCCGCCGATCATTCAGTTCGCCCGCGTCAAGCGCATTGGCCGCCAACACCTCGGCGACGAATTCGACGCGCTCGACCAGCCAGCGCGAATGGGAAGCTGTCCGCCAGCCGAAAATCAGCAGCACGGCAATGACCAGCGGTAAAAAAAGGGCCACCCAGCGATTAAGCGGCAAACCAACGCCCATCGGCATTCGAAAAGTCTGGCGAGGACGACGTGGACTCATGATGCCGCGTCACCGCGAATCGCGCCCATCGACCCCTGTTCGGGTGACCAAACACCCACCGTTGCACATCGCATTGCATTTTCCATGACCAACCTCGACCCGCTTTCATTTCAACGAAAATTCCGTCAACCGCCGCCGCGAATCGCTATCGCTGGGCGTTTGCTATTAGTCTCAAATTTTGACGATCGACCGTGCGGAAAAATTCACAACCGCCGGATCGCCGTCATGGAAGTGCCAAATCATTGACACAGTTGTCTTTCCGCCTACCGCCCCACACCGTTGACGTGCGGATTGAGCCGTGTCGAAGCGCCTGCCGCAAGCGCGGAATCGACGCCACCCCGAAGCGTCATCCGCGACATAAAATGTCGGTCGTCGCCGTCTCGGCATCAGCCATGAAAAAAATTCTCATCGTCGATGACGATCCCGAACTCCGCCAGTTGCTGTCCACCTACCTTGGTCGCCACGGCTATGATGCGCTCCTCCTGCCGGACACTCGCCAGATCGAGGTGTTTCTCGAACGCTTTCAACCGCGCTTGCTGGTGCTCGATCTGATGCTGCCCGGCGAAAGCGGTCTGGCGGCGTGCAAACGCTTGAGGACGAACGGCGAAACCGTGCCGGTGATCATGCTCACCGCGCGTCACGCCGCCAACGACCGGGTGCTGGGCCTGAAATCGGGCGCCGACGACTATGTGGGCAAACCCTTCGATCCACGCGAACTGGTGGCCCGTATCGAGGCGGTGTTGCGACGCTGCACGCATCCGGCGGCGGCGCCGGATCCAGCCGGCGGGGTTCAGCGTATTGGCGAATGGCTTTTCGATCGACGCAGCCGCCAGTTGTCCCGCAATGGCGAATGCATCACGTTGACCAGCGGCGAATTCGCGCTGCTGAATTTGTTGGTCGCCAACGCCAATCGCCCGATGAAACGCGAGCGCTTGCTCGAATTGACGCACGGTGAGACCAGCGAAGCGCTAGAGCGCGCCGTCGACGTGCAAATCCATCGCTTGCGCCGATTGATCGAAGCCGAACCGACACAACCCCGTTATCTGCAAACGGTCAGAGGCATCGGCTATGTCTTCGTGCCCGGCACCAACACCAGCGCATGACCGGCAAGTTCCTCCCCTCGTCGCTGGCCGGCAGAACCGTGCTACTGGTCGTGGCGGTGATCGCCATTACCGAAATCGCCACTTTTTCTCTGCTCAGTCACTTCGATCGCGCCGTTCATGTCAGTCGGACGGTACAACTGATCGTCGACGAAGTGCGCTTGCTGCAACTGACCCTGCCGGGATTGGATCGGGAAACCCGGCAACGACTGATGACCATGGACGGAAGCGAACGCGGGTTGAACCTCCGGCCGGACGGTCGGAGCGTACCGGAACATCGGCCGGATTTCACCTTCGCCCGCCGACTGGCCAACAAGCTTTCCCAACGGCTGGGCGAACCGGCGCTGCTCAGGGATGGCGGCCAGGGACCGCACAGCGGGTTATGGATCGGATTCACGGCCGGCGGTGAACGATGGTGGCTGGTGCTACCGACACGACGTTTCGAGCCGCCCCCCATCTCCTCCGAAATTTGGCTGGCCTTAGCGGCCATGCTGGCGACGATAGTCGTTATCGCCGGCATTTTCATACGCGGAATCGTTGGGCCGCTGGCCCGCCTGGGGGAAGCGGTCGTTGTCACCGACGACGGCACGACAAAACCGGCAAACACCGAAGGCCCGCTCGAAGTCCGGCGGCTGGCGGAGCGGCACAATCTGATGCACGATCAGTTGGCCAAGGCGGCGGCGGAGCGACGCGAAATGCTCGCCGGCCTGACGCACGACCTCCGCGCGCCCCTGGCGCGCCTGCGCCTGCGCCTGGCGCTGCTCGACAATGACGCGGAACGCGACGGACTGGCCCGCGACATCAATGACATGGAACGCATCGTCGGCCAGTGCCTGGACTTTCTCGGCAGTGAAAGCGCTTCCGGTCAGCCGATGCCGTTGCACATCGCAACACGACTCGGGGACGAAGTCGCCCGCCAGCGCGCACTCGGACGACACGTGCAACTGACGATCGACGAACGCGCGGCCGACAGTCAAGCGCCGATCAGCGAGGTCGATTTACAAAGACTGCTCGACAATCTGATTGAAAACGCCGTGCAACACGGCGCGCCACCGGTCGAAGTCAGGCTCACCCTTGAGCCTGGGAAACGGCTGGCGCTGCACGTGCGCGATCACGGACCCGGCATTGCCATCGACGACCGGGAGCGCGCGCTGGTTCCCTTCGTCCAGCTTCAGCCCGAACGCGCCACCGACGGCAGTTGCGGTCTCGGGCTGGCGATTGTCCGCCGAATCGCGGCCACCGCCGGCGGCGAGGTCACCCTCGAAAACGCCCCTCGGGGCGGTCTAGACGTCATTGTGCGCCTGCCGTGTATTGCGCCGCTGTCGCCGTGAACCGTGATCCATCGACACGTCGGCAATCCAAACAATGCCACACCGTTGACCAACCGCGGCTCGCACGGCGCCGTGCGCTGCGCTATCCTGAAAAACGAACCCTGCCGGCGCGCGGCGCCTTGGAACGATGATGACGACCCTGCTTAATTTCGACAATCGCTTCATCAAAGACCTGCCAGGCGACTCCGACGCCAGCAATACGCCGCGGCAAGTGTTTGGAGCCTGCTGGTCGCCGGTCACACCGACGGCTGTCGCCGCGCCCCGGTTGCTCGCGTGTTCGCCGACGGTGACCGCCGATCTCGATCTCGACGAGCAGACGATGAACTCGCCGGAAATGCTGGCCGCGCTGGCCGGCAATGCCCTGCTGCCGGGAATGGCCACCTATGCGACGTGTTACGGTGGCCATCAGTTCGGGCAGTGGGCCGGGCAACTGGGCGACGGCCGCGCCATTTTTCTTGGTGAAACCGTCAACCGGCATGGGCAGCGCTTCGAATTGCAACTCAAAGGGGCGGGCCCGACGCCGTATGCGCGGCACGCGGACGGACGCGCGGTGCTGCGCTCGTCGATTCGCGAATTCCTATGCAGCGAGGCCATGCATCACCTGGGCGTACCGACGACGCGCGCGCTGAGTCTCGTCGGTACCGGTGAACAGGTCGTTCGCGACATGTTCTACGACGGCCACCCGGTCAACGAACCCGGCGCCATCGTCTGTCGGGTCGCCCCAACGTTTACACGCTTCGGACATTTCGAACTACCGGCCGCCCGCGGTGACCGCGCCTTGCTGCAACGGCTGGTCGACTTCACCATCGCGCGCGACTTTCCCACGCTGCGGTTCGCACCGGAACAACGTCTGCTCGCGTGGTTTACCGACATCTGCGAACGCACCGCGCGGCTGATGGCCCACTGGATGCGCGTCGGTTTCGTCCACGGAGTGATGAATACCGACAACATGTCGATTCTCGGACTGACCATCGATTACGGTCCCTATGGCTGGGTAGACAACTTCGATCCCGGCTGGACGCCAAACACCACCGACGCCGCCACCCGGCGCTACTGCTTCGCTCGCCAGCCGGGTATCGCCCGCTGGAACCTGGAGCGCCTCGCCGACGCCCTGGCGATGCTGCTCCCCAATCCAAACGACCTCAGTGGCGCTCTCGACCGCTACGACGAGGTTTACGCCACCGAATTCTGCGCCGCTTACGCCGCCAAACTCGGTTTTGTCGCCTGGCATCATGACGACGCGGAGCTTCTGGAAACCCTGTTCGATCTAATGTGGCATGCCGAAATCGACATGACGCTCTTTTTTCGCGACCTCGCCGGACTGGATATCGACAACCCGACGCCGGTCATTGTGCAAGACGCCTGCTACCGTGCCGATCCGGCGCGCCGCTTTGCCGCGCCGCTCAGTCAGTGGCTGCAACGTTACGCCGCGCGCCTGCGGCAGGAGCAACGAGAGCCGGCGTCGCGAATCGCGGCCATGAACGAAGCCAATCCGCGTTACGTGCTGCGAAACTATCTGGCGCAACAGGCCATCGATCTGGCCGAACAAGGTGACACGCGAATGATTCACCAACTGCTGACAGTCTTGCGCCGCCCTTACGATGTGCAAAGCGACCACGAAACGCTCGCTGCCAAACGCCCGGACTGGGCGCGCCACCGCGCCGGCTGTTCGACGCTGTCGTGCAGTTCCTGAAAGCCCGCGGCGCCGAGCGCGCTAGAATGCTATCCCCGACGCAAACAGCGGTTCCACCGCCAACAAGGAAATCCGACCATGCCCCTCTCGCCCGATCTGGTTGATGAACTCAACACCCTCGTCCGTTTCGATCTGGCAAGCCCTCAGCAGGGAATCAAAATCCACAAGACGGCCGATCCGTCGATCATCGCCGCCACCCGGCGACTGCATGCCAAAGGCTTGCTGACTCAGATCGATGGCGGCTACCTGACGAGCCTCGGTCGCGATGCCGCCGAGCATGTGCAGCTTGCGCTGACCATTCTCGGCTCGCACCCCCTGACCGCCAACCGCTAGTTTCCACTTGGAAAAGTTCGTGCGAGTCGGACGGCGCCGGTCGCTCGTGCTGGCAGTGCCGCTGATCGTCGTCACGTCGCTCGCCAGCGCCGCCCAACCCGCGCCGGCCATCGACGCCGGCAACCCGCCGTCCCGCCCGCGCATCGGACTGGTTCTCGGCGGCGGCGGCGCACGCGGCGCGGCGCATGTCGGTGTGATCGAGGTCCTCGAAAAACTCCGGGTACCGATCGATTGCGTCGTCGGCACCAGCATGGGGGGCCTGGTCGCCGGCGCTTATGCCTCGGGGTTGGGGCCGGACACCATGCGCGACAAGTTGGCGGGCGCCAATTGGGACGATCTGTTTCAAGACGACCCACCGTTTTACCAGCAGAACTTCCGCAAGAAGGTTCTCGACGCGCGTTATTTGCCGGCGTCGGAAACCGGCGTCGGCCGCAACGGCGTCCACTATCAGACCGGCGTGAGGACCGGACAAAAAATAAAGCTTTTTTTCAATCAATTAGTTGGCGACCACCTTGGCGAACGCTCGATAGAGAGCTTGCCCTTGCCGCTATCGATCATCGCCACCGACATCGTTCGCGGCGAACGGGTGGTTTTTCGCGACGGCAGCCTGACTGGCGCGATGCGGGCCAGCATGTCGGTACCCGGTCTGATGTCGCCGGTCCAGATCGGCAACCGAAAACTGGTGGATGGCGGGCTGGTGGATAACCTGCCGATCGGTGAGGCGCGTTCGCGCTGCCAAGCGGACAAGCTGATCGTCGTCAACGTCGGCTCGCCGCTGTTGAGAGACGAGGAGATCAGCGGCTTGTTGAGCGTTTCGGTGCAAATGGTGAATATTCTGACCGAGCAGAACGTGGCACGTTCGCTGGCCACCCTCAAACCCACCGATATCTATATCGAACCACACCTGCAAGGGATCAGCGCCGGCGATTTCAAGCGCACCGACGAAACCGCGGATCGTGGCGCGCAGGCCACCGAAGCGGTAGCCGACCGCTTGCGCACCCTGTCGGTCGACGAACGAACCTACGCCGACTGGAAGGCGAAGATGCAAACGAATCGCGGCACCTCGCTACGCGTCGACGCGATCGAAATCAACGGACTCAAGCGGGTCAATCCAGCGGTGGTCGAGCGGCACATGTATACCCGGCCGGGCGACATCATAGACGCCGGCAAGGTCAATGCCGACCTGCTCCGCACCTATGGCGACGGCTACTACGAACATGTCGACTATTCGCTGGTCACGCTGCGCGACCGCAACATTCTGCGCATCACGCCGGTCGAGAAAAACTGGGGACCGGACTATATCCGCTATGGGCTGCATTTCGGCAGCAATTTCGTCGGTAACGCCTCTTACGGCCTGCGCGCCGCCTACCACAAAACCTGGCTCAACAGCCTGGGCGGCGAGTTCCTGGCCTTCGGCCAGATCGGATCGAAAATCGAACTCGGCGCCGACTACTATCAGCCGCTCGACGAACGGCAGCAGTATTTTTTCGAAACCTCGCTCAGGCGCGGCAGCAAACAACGCAGCATCTATCAGGACAACAACAAACTCGCCGACTACCGCGTCATCGACACCGACTTCAGGCTTGGCGGCGGAATAAACATCGGCTTGCTCGGACAGGCACGCCTGGGCTGGCAGGAAGGGTGGTGGGAAAGCAAGCGCGATACCGGATTACCTTTTTTGCCCGAGGAATCGAAACACGACAACGGCTGGTTCGCCTCGCTGGACCTCGACCAGACCGACCGTCTGTATTTCCCGACCAGCGGCTGGTCGACAAACACGCGGTATTTCGAGTCGTCGAATAATGCGTACAGCAAACTCGACCTGGGCGTAAACGCGTACTGGAGCGTCGGCGACTGGGTACTGGGTGGGCGTTTTTCCTACCAGGGTTCGCCAAGGGGGCAATTACCGGTCAATGACGCTGCCTCTCTTGGCGGCATGCTCCGGATGAGCGCCTTTGCCACCGGGCAGTTGAACGGCGACGACATCCGCTACGGTCATCTTCGCGCCGAACGGATCGTCGGACGCCTTCCGTTGGGCTTGCGTGGCGACATGCGTCTGGGCATGGCGCTCGAAACCGCCAAGATCGGCCGGCCTTACACCGAAACGAATTTACGCGGCTGGATCAACTCAGGCGCCATTTACCTCGGCGGCGAAACACCGCTTGGTCCGGTTTATGTCGGTTACGGTTATTCCAACGCCGGATCGGTCGGCGGCTACAGCAATTTTTACTTGTTCCTCGGCACGCCTTGAGGAATAGCCAGCGAAACCGGGCACCGGGCAGTGCCTCGACGGCGGAAAAAGCGGCGACCCGCGCCTCCGCTTCCGCCGTCGGCAATGGATCAGTACACAATCGCTTGCGTGCGGTTGGTGGCGTTGCCTTCGAGTTGCGGGGTTTGCGCAAAACTGGACTTCATCAAGGTCCGCATTTTGGCGATCACGTCCTTGCGCGCCAGTTTGTTTTGCGAATCGCGCATCACCTTGATGAAGTAATAGGTAAACGCACCGTTGTAGCGGCCATTGAAATAGGCATCGGCACTGGTTTGATTGGCTTTGCAGCCGGTCCACAACAACTGGTTGGCGCCAGCGACCGGTGCCTTGCTGTCCTTGACCGCGTTCTTCTTCCCACCAGTCGCCGGCGAAGCGAGCGTAAAACCGCGCATCTTGGCGGATTTCTTATCGAACTCGTGATCCGGCGGCGCCACATAACGGGCTCGGGGAGCGTGCAGGCCGAATTCCGCGCCACGCAGGCCGCTGCCACTATGGCAAGTGTCGAGATAAACTTCGAGCAGCACATTGGCCGGCAACTGCACGAAGAGATCGTGCAGCTCGTCGTCGCAGATAATGTGTGCGGGGTCCCAGGCTCCGCCCTTCTCGGCAATGTCGTGCGGCACGAAAGCTTCGTCCATGCCATCCGGCTCGTCACCACTGGTGTCATTCATCTGCGTGCCATGCGACGACAAACTGAATACTAGGTAATTGAGCTTCCCGGCCTTGGCGTCGGCAACCATTTGCGTCAATCCGGCGATGATGTTGGCTTTGGTGGCTTGCGCGTCGGTCAAAACGGAAATTTCCGTCGCTTTGAACCCGAACAAGTCCTTGTACAGTGCCGACATGTCCTTGGCGTCATTGACACAGCCATTGAGTGTGAACTGCGCGTAGTTCGCGAACTTGTTGATGCCCACGAAAAGTGCTTTTTTGCCAGCCATACCTTGCCTCCTTCAACTGCCGCGGCCAAAAGGATTAACGGTGATGCGGCTGCACCGCCATTGCATTGTGCGGCAATCGCCCGCATGCCGCAATGTGAAATACCGAACCGCCTCGGCGGCGGCGCGACTTTCGGGGGGATTGCCATCACCGCTGTTTTTTTAGTCGTTTTAACCCCATCGCACGCCGTTCGTCGTTTATCTGGTTGCTTACGCTTCATTCAACGAGAGGTCATCGCATGAATATCTGGAAATACGCACTCTGGGCGGCGCTACTGCTCTCACCGGTCGCCAACGCGCAAACGCTGCTGATCAACGAACCGCTACGGCCGCGTCCGGTGTTGCTGCGGGTTGCGGATGCCGCACAACCGGTGCGCCTGGCGCGCGTCAATGTCGACGTGCTGATCGCCGGCCGACTGGCGAAAACGACCGTCGAAATGACTTTCCGTAACCCCAACGGGCGACAATTGGAAGGCGAGTTGCAATTTCCATTGCTCGACGGACAGGAAATCAGCGGCTTCGCGCTCGATTTCGATGGCAAGTGGCGACCGGCGGTAGCGGTCGACAAGGCACGCGGGCAGGAAATTTTCGAAGAGATCAGCCGGGGGAGGGTAGACCCCGCCTTGCTGGAAACCACGCAGGGTAACAACTACAAAGTGCGTGTCTATCCGATTCCGGCAAATGGCGAGCGCAAGGTATCGGTGACGATCAGCGAACGCCTGCCGGAAAAACGCGACGGCACCACCCTGTTGCGCCTGCCCCTGGCTTTCGGCGAACGCTTGGACACCTTCGATTTACGCATTCAGGCCGCGGGGCTTCAGGCAGACGCCGCCAGGGTGCTGCGCGGCCTTCCCGACGCTCGGTGGCAGGACCGACCGGGCGGAGCGACGCTGGAGGTGCACCGCGAAAACCATCGTCCGGAGAGTCTGACCGAAATCAGCTTTTCGCCGCACGGCGGCCCGTTGCTGACCGTCGAGGAATTCGACGGCAAGCGTTACTTTTATGCAGAGCTGCCAGCGCCAGCCATCGCCCCGATCGCACGGCCGAAACCCGCGCGCCTGGCCCTGATCTGGGATGCGTCGGGCTCCGGCGCCAACCGCGACCATGGACGTGAATTCGCCTTGCTGGAGGCGTATTTCAAAGCCATCGGGAACACGACGGTCCAACTGACGCTGGCACGCGACAACGCCGAGGACGGGGGAAGTTTTGTCGTCAAGGATGGTCATTGGTCCACGCTGCGCGCTGCCCTGGAAAACACCCGCTACGACGGTGGCACCAACCTTGCCGCCTTCCAGCCGGCGACACCGGCGGACACCATCCTGCTCTTCTCGGACGGGTTGGGAAATTTCGCCAGCGCCACCATGCCAGATTTCACGGTACCGGTACTGGCCGTCAGCGCGGCGCTGTCCGCCGACAATGCGCGCCTGCGCCATGCCGCCGAACGTAGCGGCGGCGCCTTCGTCGATCTGATGCGCACGACGCCCACGCAAGCGGCCGCGGCCCTGCGCACCATCGGCGGTCGTCTGGCAACCGTGCGTTCGAACAGCGCCGACGAACTGGTGGCGACGCCTCTTGATTCCAGCAACCGTCGTCTCGCGGTGGCGGGTGTGCTGAAAGAGAACTCGGCGCCTCTCGATCTGGAATGGCGTCAACCCGACGGCCAGATCCAAGATCAGCATCTCACCGTCGCCGACCGCCATGCCTTGCCGGGAAGTTTCGCGGCGCAAGCCTGGGCACGCCTGCGGCTTAAGCAACTGCTGCCGGAAAAAGCGATCAATCGTGCCGAAATCTCGCGCTTGGGCAAGACGTTCGGATTGGTCACGCCCGGCACGTCACTGATCGTCCTCGACCGGGTTGAAGATTACGCACGCTACCAAATCCGGCCACCCGCGGAACTATTTGCCGCTTACGAACGTCTGGTGGCGGCGCAAGGGAGGCAAGCGGAACAGGACCGCGCTCGCCACCTAGAAGAAGTCGTCCGCCGCTTCAAGGAAAAACAGGCCTGGTGGGAACGTGACTTCCCCAAGGGCGATCGCCCGCAAAGCAAGCCAGAAACCGGGACCATCGGTGGGACGATGGCGATGGAAAGCCTGCGGATTGCCATGCCGGCGACGGCATCCGGCGCCATGCGACCGGCGCCGGCAATGGCGGCGCCCAGACCGGCGCGCATGGCCGAAGAAACAGTTGCCGACAAGGCGGACGGCAGCGCGGGCGCTCCCCCCGTGACCAGAATCCAACTCAAGAAATGGCTTCCCGACGCGCCCTATGTCGAACGCCTGCGCCAGGCCGAGAACGAACGGATTTATCGCGTCTATCTCGACGAACGCCCGTCCTACTTGAATAGCACGGCCTTTTTCCTCGACGCCGCCGATATCTTTTTCGAACGCGGCCAGCCGCAGCTTGCCACGCGCATTTTGTCCAACCTTGCGGAAATGGATCTGGAGAATCGCCACGTGTTGCGCATTCTCGCTTACCGTCTGCTACAGGCGCATCGCGCCGACCTCGCCGTGCCAGTACTGGAACGCGTACTCGAACTGGCGCCCGACGAACCGCAATCGTGGCGCGACCTCGGGCTGGCGCAAGCGGAAAACGGCAAACCGCGACAAGCGGTGGCTTCGCTATACCAAGTGGTGACACGACCGTGGCACAATCGATTCCCGGATATCGAACTGGTGGCGCTGGCTGAAATGAACGCCTTGCTGGCCACGGCACCGGCGCCGATCGACACCGCCACCTTAACGCCTGCCGTCGATCCCCGCCTGCTGCGCAACCTGCCACTCGATTTACGTGTCGTTTTGAGTTGGGACGCCGACAATACCGACATTGATCTGTGGGTCACCGACCCCAATGGCGAGAAAGCGTACTTCGCCAACCGCCTGAGTTATCAAGGCGGCGCGGTTTCGCGCGATTTCACCGGCGGTTACGGCCCGGAAGAATTTTCGCTGAGGAAAGCCAAGCCCGGAAAATATCTGGTACAAGCACAGTTTTACGGTCATCGCCAACAAGTGGTCGCCGGCGCGACAACCTTGAACTTACGCTTGTATACCGCTTTCGGCAGCACCGAACAAAAGGAGGAGCGAGTCACGCTACGCCTTAAAGGCCAGAGCGAAGTGGTAACCATCGGTGAATTTATTGTCGGCGACTAGCCTTCTTGGGCACTGGCGCCTGAACAGCGGCAATCACCGCCGACAAGCGCCAGTGCGGCACCTGCTGGTCTATCAGGCAATCGAGATCTGTTCTAGCAGCCGCAAGCAAGGGTTCTTCAAGCTCGTAATGCGCTTTCCAGCGCCACAGCGACGCCGGTAAAGGCCGGATAAGGCGAGTGAATGACAAAAACAGGAATAGACGCCATATAGGCTTGGAAACGCCCCTTTTTCTCAAAACGGCGGCGAAACGGCGAGCGAGCGAAAAATTCACCCAGACGGGGCACGATACCGCCACCGATAAACACCCCCCCCTTGGCACCCAGGGTCAATGCCAGGTTTCCGGCAACGGTTCCAAGCATGGCGCAAAACATAGTTAACGAATCGAAAGCCAAGGTGTCGGCTCCCTCTAGAGCACCGGCAACGATACCTGGCGCGTCGAGACACGGAGAGGGCAGCCGTCGAATCGCGGCAAGCGATTCATGCAAGGTCACCAAGCCAGGACCTGAAATCAAGCGTTCAGCAGACACGTGCGGAAATATTTCGCTCGCCTTGTCGATCACCGCCGCTTCCTCGGCGGTCACCGCCGCCAACGTTACGTGCCCGCCCTCGCCCTCAATCGGCAAAAAGCTCCCGTCAGGCGCTGGCAACAAACCGGAAACACCCAGACCAGTACCGGGCCCCAGAACGGCGATCGCCCGTCGCGCATCACGCTGTTCACCGCCAAGCTGACGTAGCTCCTCCGCAGGCAAGAACGGCAGCGATAATGCGAGAGCGGTAAAGTCGTTAACAAACAGCGCATGCGACCAGCCCAGCTGCCGCCGAAGTTCGTCGATGGAAAAATCCCATGTGTGATTGGTCATATTAATCCGATCACCCTCAATCGGATTGGCAATGCCAAAAGCGCCGACGCGAGGACGTTCACCTCCGACGACTTCCAGATAGGCTTCTATCGCCTCCCTCGGACCCGAATAGTCCGCTCCTGAAAGCGTGCGCAATTCTTCCAGCTGCCCACCACGCCGTCGTATGATGGCAAAACGAGCATTCGTACCACCGATGTCGCCAAGTAGGCGCGGATAGTCGTGCATGGCTTTAGCTAACCTCAAATCGAAAATCTGAAAATTCCCACTGGGACAAATGCCTACCAGCCGGCGACGATGACTTTTTCAGCCCAAAATAACCCAGTAACGGTTTTCGCATCGGTGATTTTTCCATTGCGGATGGCCAGCAATGCCTCGTCCAGCGTCAAACTGAGAACATCCAGAAATTCGTTTTGGTCGAGTTTCTGCTCCGCGCCACCGGATAAACCGCGTGCGAAAAAAATCTCGATACGCTCATTGGAGTAACCGACACATGGATGCATCACGCCAAGATGACGCCAGTCAGACGCCAAAAAACCGCTCTCCTCAAGCAATTCCCGGCGCGCGGTCTCAAGAATATTTTCGCCAGGGTCGATTTTTCCTGCCGGCAATTCGAGAAACGTGCGGCGCAAGGGATAGCGATGCTGACGAACGAAAAGAATTCGGCCATCGTTCCTTTGAGCAATGACCACCGCGGCTCCCTGGTGTCGAATGTACTCGCGACAGCATTCGTTGCCATCGGGTAGCCGAACTCGATCCCGCCTGACATCAAGCAGTTTCCCGGCAAAAACCTGATTTGTTTCGATTTCGATTTCGACTAAATGTTGGAATTCATTTTCCATCGCGGACGTTTCCAATAAAAACGCCCCGGCTAGCGGGGCGTTTGAAACGAATCAAGGAATCTCATAACAAGCTTAAAAAGGCAACCTCGCATACCGACATCAACGGTTGCGGGAAAATCCCGAGCAGCGCCACCGCGAGACCATTAACCGACAATAAGAGCTTCATATCGAAAGCGGCGCTGATTGGCATGGCCTGCGACGGCTGGTCGAAGTACATCACCTTGACCACACGAAGATAGTAGAAACAACCGACTAACGAAAACAATACTGCGGCAACTGCCAACCAGAGATAACCCGCCGCAACGACTGCTTCCAATACCGCGAATTTTGCGAAAAATCCGACGAAGAAAGGAACACCCGCCATCGAAAACATCATCATCATCATGACCGCCGCAAACCACGGACTCCGCTTGTTCAAGCCCTTGAAATCATCGATCTCATCAGATTCGAATCCCGCCCGAGCCAACAAAAGAATCATGCCGAAGGTACCGGCGCTCGTCAGGACATAGGTTATGACATAAAACATCGACGAACTATAAGCACTCAATGCGAAGCGTGGCCCATAGCCAACGACACCCGAAACGAGACCAAGCAACATGAAACCCATGTGCGAAATCGCCGAATACGCCAACATCCGCTTTAAATTGGATTGAGCAATGGCCGCGATATTGCCAATAGCCATTGACAAGACAGCCAGTAAAACCAACATGCCCTGCCAATCGGCGGCGACGATGATCAGGCCATTGACGAGCATGCGAATCACGATGGCAAACGCCGCCAACTTAGGCGCGGTGGCGATGAAAAGAGTCACCGCTGTTGGGGCGCCGTGATAGACGTCCGGAATCCACATATGGAAGGGAACCACGCCCAGCTTGAAGGCAATTCCCGAAACAAGGAACACCAACCCGAAAATCAATATCGTGCGGTTGACCTGTCCCAAATAAAGCCGCTCGAGAACAACAGTGATGTCCAGGCTACCAGTGGCGCCGTAAATCATCGACATACCGTACAACAACATGCCAGACGCCAAAGCGCCAAGAACGAAGTACTTCATGGCCGCTTCAGTTGCCGGAATCGAATCGCGATTCATGGCCACCATGGCGTAAAGGGAAAGCGATAGAAGCTCCAAACCGACATAAATAGTCAGAAAGTGATTGGCGGAAATCATCACCATCATGCCGAGAGTGGCAAAAAGGGCCAGGGCGTAATATTCGCCCCTCGCCATTTGCTCATGTTCCAAAACGTAGCGGCGCGAATAGAGCAACACGATTATTACCGTGAGATAAAGCAATAGCTTAAGCACATCGGTCATCATGTTGCTAACAAACATATTGCTGAACGTATAGGCCACTTCACCAGAACTAATAGCTGAAGTAATTAATGCCGCTCCAAGCAATGTGGCCAAAGTGGCCACGAAGGTTGCGGTCCTTTTTCCACTTTTTACCATGAGGTCAACTAGAAGGATCAGGCACGCCATGAACAACACGAATATCTCTGCGCCGACAAGGCGAAGATCAGGCGTCAAAAACTGCATTTCGGCAAGAGTCATAGCGGCTACCAATTATTGGATCTTGCTGAGAGCGATGTGACGCAACAACTCATTCACCGAGCTATGCATCACTTCAGTAAAGGGCTGCGGATAAAGACCCATGCCCAACGCGCCAATGGCGAATAAAACAAAAATGAAAAACTCTCGACCATTGATATCAGTGAGTTCAGCCACGTGATGATTAGCAACGGCGCCAAACACCACGCGCTTATACATCCACAACGTGTAGGCCGCGCCAACGATCATCGTTGACGCCGCAGCGAACGCCACCCAGAAATTGTGATCGACCGAGGCAAGAATAACCATGAATTCACCAACAAAACCCGAAGTTGCGGGCAAACCGGCATTAGCCATCGCGAAAAGCATGAAAAACGCCGCGAACTTGGGCATCTTGTTAACCACACCACCGTAGTCAGCAATTTGACGTGAATGCGCACGGTCGTACATCACGCCAATAGAGAAAAACATCGCGCCAGAGACGAAACCATGCGAAATCATCTGCACCAGCGCACCTTCGATCCCCATGGCATTGAAAATAAAGAAACCCAAGGTAACAAAACCCATGTGAGCAATCGAAGAGTAGGCTACCAGTTTCTTCATGTCGTGCTGCACGAGTGCCACAAAGCCGATATAGATAATCGCGATCAAAGACAATCCAATAACCAGACCACTGAAATGATGAGCGGCGTCAGGAACAATCGGCAACGAAAATCTCAAGAAACCATACGCGCCGAGTTTAAGCGCAATAGCCGCGAGCACGATGGAACCACCAGTCGGCGCTTCAACGTGAGCATCCGGCAACCATGTATGAACTGGCCACATTGGAACCTTGACCGCAAATGCGACCAAGAACGCAAGAAACAACCATTTTTGGGCAGCCATACCAAGCGGCATTTGATGCCAATCGAGTATGGAAAAACTACCACCGGACTCCAAGAACATGTAGAGCAGCGCCAGCAGAAATAGCAGAGAACCCATCAACGTAAAAAGGAAAAACTTAAATGCGGCGTAAACTCGATTCGGCCCGCCCCAGACACCAATAATTAAATAAAGAGGAATCAAAGACGCTTCAAAAAACACATAAAACAAAACGCCATCCAATGCAGAGAAAATGCCGTTTAACAACCCGGACATAATCAGAAATCCCGCATTGTACTGAGCAACCTTGTTACCGATTACTTGCCACCCCGCAAGAACAACCGTGACGGTTATAAAGCTGTTCAGCATGATGAAAGGCATCGAAATGCCGTCAACGCCAAGATAGTAGGTAATGTTAAACCGAGGTATCCAATTGTGAAGCTCAACAAACTGCATCGCCGGCGTTTGCAGGTTAAATCCAGAATACAGGGGAAGCGTCACCAACAGGCCGGCAACGGCACCAACGAGTGACAACATTCTTGCCAAAGGTGCGTTGCGATCAGATCCCGTCGCCAGGACTACGAAGCCAGCGAGAATCGGAACCCAGATAGCAAGGGAGAGAAGCGGCGTGCCTGACATATCGATCCCAGTCTTTCTAGCTCAGGCGCGCGTGACCCAGAGGGTCATCAAAACGAACACGCCAATAATCATCGTAAAAGCGTAGTGGTAAATGTGACCAGTCTGGAAAAGACGAGCCAACTTTGAAAACAAGCTAACGAGACGAACAGCGCCGCCAACTATCAGCCCGTCAATCAAGCCAGCATCGCCCCCTCGCCAAAACCCTTTACCAAGCAAGCGCGCGCCTCCGGCGAAAACCACTTCATTGAATTTGTCAAAGTAGTATTTGTTTTCGAGCAGCTTGTATAGCCATTCAAACTTTTGCTTGATCGCTGCCGGAATATCGGGGCGTTTCATGTAAAAAACCCAAGACAACGCAACGCCTGAAAATGCCAGCCAGAAAACGGAAGTTGTCACCGCATGCGTCGCCATCGCCACGGGCCCATGAAAATGATGAGCAAGTTCCTTCATCACAGGGTGAGCTTCCGAGTTAACAAAAATGGCATCCTTGAAAAAGTCACCAAACAACATCGGTTCAATGCCGAAATATCCGATAACCACAGAAGGAATAGCAAGTAAGACTAATGGCACAGTCACTACCCATGGCGTCTCATGGGGTTTCTGACCCGGTGAAAGGCCGTGATGCTCATCGACATGGCCGCTCTCTTTACCGTGATGATGGGAGTCGGCTTCGGCATTTTCGTCGTGAGTGTCGTGTTGAACATCATTTTTTTTATGCAAATCGCGATCATGATGGTGGTGGTCTTTGCCGAAACGCTCGTCACCGTGAAAAACAAGAAAATACATCCGGAACGAGTAGAAAGCCGTGATAAACACTCCAGCCATCACCGAGAAATGAGCAAACCCCGCCCCCGAAATATGGGATAAGGATACCGCTTCAATAATCGAATCCTTCGAATAAAAACCGGCAAAGAAAGGCGTGCCAATTAGCGCTAGCGATCCAACCAAAGAGGTTAACCAAGTTACTGGCATGTATTTTCTCAGGCCACCCATGTTGCGAATATCTTGATCGTGATGCATCCCTATAATCACTGAACCGGCGCCGAGGAACAACAATGCCTTAAAAAAAGCATGTGTCATCAGATGAAAAATAGCGACCGAATACGCAGAAGCGCCTAACGCGACAGTCATATAACCTAGTTGCGAAAGTGTCGAATAAGCAACAACCCGTTTGATGTCATTCTGAATAATACCCATGAAACCCATGAACAATGCGGTAATCGAGCCAATAACGATAACGAAAGAGAGCGCCGTATCTGATAACTCGAACAGCGGTGACATACGCGCCACCATGAAAATCCCGGCGGTAACCATCGTAGCGGCATGAATGAGTGCCGAAATAGGCGTCGGACCTTCCATTGAATCCGGAAGCCAGACATGCAGGGGAACTTGAGCCGACTTACCCATCGCGCCAACGAACAGTAGAATACATGTCGCGCTCATCAAGGCAACGCCTTGACTACCAGTACCGAAGAGAGAAATTGTCGTCGATGCCAGCGATGGCGCCTTGGCGAAGACAGCAGCATAATCCAGCGTTCCGAAATAGCTAAGAACCAGTCCAATACCAAGGATGAAACCGAAATCACCAACTCTATTAACTAGAAAAGCCTTTAGATTAGCGAAAATGGCAGTCGGTCTAGTGTACCAAAAGCCGATTAGCAAGTAAGAAACTAAACCGACAGCTTCCCACCCAAAAAACAACTGCATGAAGTTGTTGCTCATCACAAGCATCAACATCGAGAACGTAAAAAGTGATATGTAACTAAAAAAACGATTGTAGCCCGGATCGTCCTGCATGTAGCCGATCGTGTAAATGTGCACCATCAGCGACACCGAGGTGACGACCATCATCATAGTCACCGTTAACTGATCAATCAGAAAACCGACTTCAAAACGGTAGTCTCCTGACGTAAGCCACTCATATACCGTTCCGTTATAAGTATTTCCAGCCATCACATCTTTAAAAACAACAAAAGACGCGACGCAAGACACCGTCACCCCCGCAATTGTCACACTATGTGCCACCCAACGAGGGATTAGCCTACAAAATAGACCAGCGACAATGGCGCCAAAAAGAGGGGCTAGCGGAACCAGCAGATAAAGCTTTTGCATTTCCATGTTAACCCTTCAGGCTGTCCAGATCATCCACATGGATGGTCTTCAAGTTGCGGAACAGCACAACGAGAATCGCCAACCCAATCGCTGATTCGGCGGCGGCAACGGTCAGAATAAAAAAAACGAACACCTGCCCAGCCAAATCCTGCAGGTAGTGAGAAAAGGCAATGAAATTCATATTCACCGCCAACAACATCAACTCGATCGACATAAGAATTACGATCAAATTCTTGCGGTTAAGGAAAATACCAACGACGCTGATCGCGAACAAAATCGCTCCCAGAATCAAAAAATGGGACAGTGTGAGCAAGGTACCTCCCCGTGTATTCTCGGCATAAGGTGAAGCGTATGCGTTAGCTATCACCTAGTTTTGACGTCGCGTTTAAGCTTCGCTATATACAACAACACATTGACGACTATTCTCGCTTTTCTGCGGGCATCTGTAACACACGCACACGGTCTTTTGCTTTTACGAATACCTGCCGAGAAGGATCGACAGATTTGTTTTTACGTTTATCGCGCTGTGTAAGAGCAATCGCCGCCACAATGCCAACCAATAGAATCACCGATGCCAATTCGAATGGATAGACATATTCAGTGAACATCAATCGCCCAACAGCTTGCACGTTGCTCTCACCAACCGTTGCTTGTCGAACACTGCCTTCGAATAAACCCAGATAATTTCCGCCAAGAACCAAAATCATTTCGGCCACCATCAACAATGCGATGATTGCACCCAGCGGCAAATAACTCCAGAACCCCTCGCGCAGACGGTCTAAATTAATATCGAGCATCATGACCACGAAAAGAAACAATACCATTACTGCGCCGACATAAACCAATATCAATGCCAAGGCAAGAAACTCGGCCTGCAGTAGCATCCATACGCCACTTGCCGAAACGAATGCCAAAACCAGAAAAAGTGCGGCATGCACCGGATTACGAGAAGTAATTACTCGCAGCCCAGCGAAAACCAAAACCGCCGAGAGAAAATAAAAAACGAAAGTTTTGAATTCCATTTCGGTGGCCTGTCAGCGATATTTCGAGTCGAGTTCGCGGTCTTCAGCGATCTGTTTTTCGTAGCGATCACCATTTGCCAGCAACATCGCCTTGGTGTAATAAAGGTCACCCCGCGATTCCCCGTGATATTCGTAAACTCGCGTCTCTACAATCGCGTCAACCGGGCAAGCTTCCTCGCAAAACCCACAAAAAATGCACTTTGTCAGATCGATATCATAACGCGTGGTTCTCCGGGAGCCATCGCTTCGCTGTTCCGACTCGATAGTGATTGCTTGTGCTGGACAAACTGCTTCACATAACTTGCAGGCAATACAACGTTCTTCGCCATTCGGATAACGACGCAACGCATGCAAGCCCCGAAAACGGAAACTTTGCGGAGTTTTATCCTCTGGATATTGAACGGTTATCTTTTTGGCAAACATGTAGCGCCCAGTAACCGACAACCCTTTGAATAATTCTCTAAGCAGAAGGCTATTAAAAATTTCCTTCATTGAACCCATGGCCAGACTCTCACTTCCAGATGCTCAACGGCGACATCATCCAGCAGCCGACGACGACAAGCCATATTAGACACAGGGGGATAAAAACTTTCCAACCGAGACGCATAATTTGGTCATAACGGTACCGCGGAAAAGTTGCTCGAATCCACAGAAATACAAATAATACGAACGAAATTTTAATAAACAGCCACAAAATACTGTGTGGTAGAAACCCAACTGGCGACAACCACCCACCCAAAAAAAGAATCGAGGTCAATGCCGACACAAGGATCATATTGGCGTATTCCGCCAGGAAAAAAACGGCGAACGCCATTCCTGAATATTCCACATGAAACCCAACAATTTCCGACTCACCTTCCGCCAGATCAAAAGGCGCACGGTTGGTTTCTGCAACAATAGCGACTAGATAAACAACAAACATTGGCAAAAGCGGCAACCAGTTCCATGACAAAACACCGAATCCTTTATCAGCGAAATATCCTTGACTTTGACTGCCGACAATATCACCGAGATTTAGACTGTTGGAAACCATGAGCACGACGACCAACGCCAAGCCCATTGCCACTTCATAAGAAATCATCTGAGCCGCTGAGCGCATCCCTCCCAAAAAGGCATATTTTGAATTAGATGCCCAACCCGAAAGAATAATCCCATACACACCTATCGACGTAATCGACATGATGTAAAGCAAACTCGCATTGACGTTTGCAAGGACAAGGGTATCGTTAAAAGGAACCACCGCCCATGCGGCGAGAGCGGGAGCGAAAGCGAACATTGGCGCGATCAAAAAAACGCTTTTATCCGCCCCTGTCGGGATTACTACTTCCTTCAACAATAATTTCAATCCATCGGCAATCGGCTGGATCAATCCCCAAGGACCGACGCGGTTTGGGCCAATTCGAACCTGCATCCACCCAATAACCTTTCGTTCCCAGAAAGTCAGATAGGCCACGCTAAGCAGCAACGGCGCAATAATTAAAACAATCTTTAGGAGTGTCCACACCAGCGGAAACGCAGATCCGAAAAACCCTTGCAGCAGTTCTTGCAGCGCAGCTACCATCATGCACGCTCCACATTGATCGAACCGTACATCTCACCTAGTGCAGCAGTCGAAGGATGCGCGGCAGCGACTCGGACGCAACCAACAGGTACCGTGTCGTCGACTTTGCTGATCAAAACCACCTCGCCGTTTCCCTGCTTTAAACGAACCTTCGCACCTTCCGTCACCCCGGTCGCCTCAAAAGTTAGAGCGCTCATACGCGCCATCGGCATTGACGCATCGTTTGTCTTCTGAAGGGCAGAAGCGCGACGAACCAAAGGATCCGTAAAATAAATAGGTACATCGGCGATCCGCTGCAAACCGCTAGCCACCTCAGGCAAAGACCAAGCCGCGCGACGAAGAGAATTGTTTAACCCGATCACAAAACCTTCACCAGGTGACAGCATTTCACTGCGAACATCTTCACTGGATTCATAATCAAATCCAGATTGATCCAGCAGGTTACCCAAGACACGAAGCACCTTCCAAGCTGGCCGCGTCTCACCTATGGGACGAGAGATTCCGTTAAAGCTTTGAACACGTCCTTCGGTATTGATGAAAGTTCCAGATGTTTCTGTATACGCTGCGATTGGCAAAAGCACGTCCGCGTAATCGCGCGCGGCAAGGTCAGAAAAAGATGTCAGGACTACAACTAATGCCGCACTTTTCAACGAATCTACGGCCTGCTGTGGATTGTGGCAATCGAGTTCCGGTTCAACACCAAGAAGGATGTAAGCTTTCTGCGGCTGAGCAAACATTTCATTCGCGTTCAACGCAGTTGGCGTCGCTTTGGCCAGATAACCACCAGCACTATTAGCTGCTTCGCCTATAAAACCAAATTTGGCATTGGTCAGACGCGCGAGTTCCATTGTCAAAGCGTGTAGGCTTGCAGCATACGGACTTTGTTCAGCAACATTGCCTAAGAAAATCGCACTTCTTTCACCGACAAACAAGCTTTTGGCAATAGCTTGGCTTGCCTCGCACGGAACAACATTTTCCAAACCGGCCGGCACGGCCTCATTTTTCAGCTGCGCCGCCGCCTTGACAACGGATGCTAATATTATTGGCAACTCATCAGGGCGCACGCTTATACCAGCGTGCAACTTAATCAATGGGTCGTCCTGAACTACAGACAAAAGACTGATTTTTCCGCATTTCTTGGCAACTTGCCGCAAACGCTGCGCGAACAGCGGATGGTCTTTCCGCAAAAAACTACCCACAACCAATACTGCATCCAACTCCTTAATCTCGGATAGCCTCATCCCAAGCCAAGGAATACCCGCTAGTTTGCCGTCGTTAGAAAAATCGCACCTTCTTGGCCGAAAATCAACGCTTCCGGAACCGAGAGCGCGTGTCAACTTTTGAAGTAAATAAAGCTCTTCAAGGGTTGAATGCGGCGATGCTAGAGAAGCAATGCTAGAACCGCCGTCTTTAGCCGCGATATCTTTTAATGCGTGCGCAACGTAGTCCAGAGCCACATTCCACTCTACCTCCTGCAACACACCATCAACACGTACCATCGGCCTGGTCAAGCGTACAGGTGAGTTCAACGCTTCATAAGAAAACCGGTCCTTATCCGAGATCCAACACTCATTAACATCATCATTTTCACGCGGCAACACACGCATTACGCGATTGTTCTTTATTTGCACCGACAAGTTTGCCCCGATACTATCGTGAGGACTGATGGATTTACGCCGAGACAGCTCCCAACTGCGTGCGGAATAGCGAAACGGCTTGGAGGTGAGTGCACCGACAGGGCACAAGTCAATCATGTTACCCGATAACTCGGAATCGATTGAGCGTCCGACAAACGTCATAATCTCGGAATGCATGTTGCGGTTGGCGACGCCAAGCTCCATGATCCCGGCAATTTCCTGACCAAAACGCACACATCGTGTACAGTGTATGCAACGCGCCATTTCCTGCATGGAAATGAGCGGACCGACCTCTTTGAGAAAAACGACCCGTTTGTCTTCTTGAAAACGGGAATTACCATCACCGTAACCTACAGCCAAATCTTGCAACTGACACTCCCCTCCTTGATCGCATATTGGGCAATCTAGAGGATGGTTAATCAGCAGAAACTCCATTACGCCTTTTTGCGCTTTTATGGCTAGATCGGAGTGGGTAAAAACTTTCATGCCATTGGTTACTGGAGTGGCACAAGCAGGTAACGGCTTTGGTGCTTTTTCAACTTGAACCAAGCACATCCGGCAACTCGCGGCAATTGACAGCTTTTTGTGATAGCAAAAATGCGGAATGTACGTACCTAGTTGCTGCGCCGCATCCATAATTGTGCTGCCATCGGGTACGTTCGCCACTTTGCCGTCGATTTCGATTTCCATCGTCTCGTACCTTAAATCGTTGCAGTAAAGAAACCGCTGCCTGCACGTTGAACATCAACAGGCACGAGGCACTTCTTGTGTTCGATGTGGTACGCGAACTCATCACGGAAGTGCTTCACAAAGCTTTGCACTGGCATGGATGCCGCATCGCCAAGCGCGCAAATTGTACGCCCCATGATATTCGTGGTAACGCTACCCAGCAAATCCAGGTCTTCTTGCCGCCCTTTCCCATTTTCAATGCGGTGAATCACCTTGTACAGCCAATTGGTGCCTTCGCGGCAAGGCGTGCACTGTCCACACGACTCTTCAAAGTAGAAGAACGCAAGGCGCTCCAACGCCCGAACCATGCAAGTCGTTTCGTCCATAACGATCACCGCACCGGAGCCAAGCATTGACCCGGCTTTACTGATCGAGTCGTAATCCATGGTGCAATCCATGATAGCCGCAGCCGGAAGCACAGGGGCAGATGAACCACCCGGAATACACGCTTTCAATTTTCGCCCGCCACGCATACCCCCGGCCATATCCAACAAAGTTGCAAATGGGGTACCCAAGGGAATTTCATAATTACCCGGCCGATTGACATGACCAGACACCGAAAATAATTTAGTACCTCCGTTATTGGCTTTACCCGCCTCTAAATAAGCCTCACCTCCGAGGTTTATAATGTATGGTATCGAAGCGAAAGTCTCGGTGTTGTTAATGGTTGTTGGCTTACCGTAAAGTCCGAACGAGGCGGGAAATGGTGGCTTGAAACGCGGCTGCCCTTTCTTACCCTCAATCGATTCCAGCAATGCAGTTTCTTCTCCGCAAATATATGCACCGTAGCCATGATGAGCAAATAAATCGAAGTCAAAATCTGAGTTGAGGATATTATTACCAAGCATACATGCAGATCTTGCCTCGGCAAGCGCCTCTTCAAACCGCTGATAAACCTCCCATACCTCACCGTGGATATAGTTATAACCGCGCGAAGCACCCATCGCATAGCCAGCAATAATCATCCCTTCAATAACCGCATGCGGGTTATAGCGCAAAATATCACGGTCCTTGAACGTACCCGGCTCCCCTTCATCCGAGTTACAGACAACGTACTTATCACCAGGAAAAGAGCGCGGCATGAAACTCCACTTAAGTCCTGTGGGAAAGCCGGCACCACCACGTCCACGCAGAACAGATTTCTTTACCTCGTTTATCACATCGCCTTGAGCAATCTTCCCTTCAAGAATACGCCGTAAGGCAGAATAACCACCACGATTGACGTAGTCAGCCAGTCGCCAAGCATTATCACCATCCAAACCGAGGCTGAGCATCGGATTTATCGCGCCGAGGATCGCCATTACTTTAGCTCCGCCAATAGTTTGTCGATTTGCTCAGGATTCATCCAGCTACACATACGACGATTATTAACGATTACCACCGGCGCATCTCCACACGCCCCCATGCACTCACCTTCTTTGAGGGTAATGAGGCCATCAGCAGTCGTCTCGTTATAGTCTATTCCCAATTTTTTCTTTAAGTATTCACCTGCATCGACGCCTCCGGAAAGCATACATGGCAAATTGGTGCATACTGATAATTTATATTTGCCTACGGGCTTCAAATCATACATGTTGTAAAAACTTGCAACTTCGTATGCTGCGATCGGTGCCATGCCGAGATAATTAGCGACAAATTCGATAGCATCACTTGATAACCAGCCCTGCTCTTCCTGAGCAATAGCTAGCGATGCCATTACTGCGGATTGTTTTTGATCAACGGGATATTTCGCAATTTCGCGATCAATTCTCTTGAGGGATTCTGAAGTCAGCATCAGCGGTCAATCTCCCCAAACACCACGTCTTGAGATCCAATAATCGTTACCACATCGGCAATCATGTGACCACACGTCATTTCATTCATGGCTGACAAGTGAACATATCCCGGAGGACGAATTTTTAATCGATAAGGTTTGTTTGCTCCATCTGATATAGCGTATATCCCAAACTCTCCTTTGGGATGCTCAACCGCCGCATAAACCTCTCCCTCTGGAACATGTATACCTTCAGTGCATAACTTGAAATGGTGAATTAACTCTTCCATGTTCGACTTCATGGATTCACGACTTGGTGCCGCCACCTTGTGATTGTCGGAAATCACGGGCCCAGGATTTTTTTTCAACCAATCAATACACTGCTTTAAAATTCGGTTTGACTGACGCATCTCTTCCATACGAACCAAATAGCGGTCGTATGAATCACCGTTAACACCGACCGGAATATCGAAATCTATACGGTCATATACTTCGTATGGCTGTTTTTTTCGCAAGTCCCATGCAATACCGGAACCACGCAACATCGGCCCCGTGAAGCCACGTTGCATAGCACGCTCTGGCGAAACAACCCCCACATTGACCAGACGTTGCTTCCATATGCGATTGTCGGTTAGCAGTGTCTCGTATTCATCCAAAAGCTTCGGAAAACGCGAAACAAAATCGCCAAGAAAATCGAGCAAAGTCCCACTGCGCCGCTCATTCGCCGCCTCTACTTGAGCCGCACTATTCCACTTCGACTCTTGATATTGAGCCATTCGATCCGGCAGATCACGATAAACGCCACCAGGACGATAATAAGCAGCATGCATCCGCGCACCGGAAACAGCCTCATATACGTCAACCAGATCCTCGCGCTCACGAAAAGCATAAAGGACCATTGTCATAGCCCCAACATCCAACCCGTGACACCCGACCCAAAGCAGGTGATTCAGAATTCTCGTGATCTCATCGAACATTACCCGAATATATTGAGCGCGAATCGGCACCTCAATCCCGAGCAATCTCTCTATGGCCATACAATAAGCATGCTCGTTGCACATCATCGACATGTAGTCGAGCCGATCCATATACGGCACGGATTGAATCCAGGTCTTATTTTCAGCAAGCTTCTCGGTTGCTCGATGCAGCAAGCCAATGTGCGGATCGGCACGCATGACAACTTCACCATCCAACTCAAGCACCATGCGCAGCACACCATGCGCGGCAGGATGTTGAGGACCAAAATTCAGGGTGAAATTGCGAAGTTCAGGCATTTTCGGCATTCCCGTAAGTCGCTTCACGGATGATGCGCGGCGCGGTCTCGCGCGGCTCGATGGTCACGGGTTGATATACCACACGTTGCTGCTCGGGGTCGTAGCGCATTTCAACATAACCGGAAATCGGAAAGTCTTTACGAAAAGGATGACCTATAAAACCATAATCCGTCAAAATCCGACGCAAATCATGATGCCCGGGGAAAACGATGCCAAAAAGATCGAAAGCTTCGCGCTCGAACCAGTCGGCAACATTCCAAATCGAGGTCACTGAAGGCACAGAAGGAAAATCATCTTCAACTGCGAAACAGCGCACTCTTAAACGCCAATTATTTGCAATCGACAACAAATGGGTAACAACAGCAAATCGCGGACCACGGGTTGGCAGGTCGCCGAAAGTCGAATAATCAACCCCACAAAGGTCAATCAATTCTTCGAACTGAAACATCACACCTTGCCGAAGGGCTTGCATCACGAAAAGATAATCGTCTACAGCAACTTCTACTGTTATTTCGCCAAGCGCATTTTTTTGAGATTTGATTCGATCACCAAGATGCTCTTGCAGACATTGGCTAAGCGTTTCCAGCTTGGTGGACATAGATCACTCTCGGTCGGTTTATAATTGAATCAACGGGCAATGGTGTTAGTACGGCGTATCTTGTTTTGCAACTGAATCAAACCATAAATCAAGGCTTCAGCAGTCGGCGGACATCCTGGAACATATATATCAACCGGAACGATTCTGTCGCAACCACGAACTACCGAATAAGAGTAATGATAGTAACCACCACCGTTAGCACAGGAACCCATAGAGATAACCCATCGCGGCTCCGCCATCTGATCATAAACCTTGCGCATTGCCGGGGCCATTTTATTGGTCAACGTACCGGCGACCACCATCACATCGGACTGTCGGGGACTTGGCCTGAAGACAATACCAAAACGATCAAGATCATAGCGCGAACAGCCGGCATGAATCATTTCGATGGCACAACAGGCCAAGCCGAAACTCATCGGCCACAATGAGCCAGTACGGACATAATTAATCAGTCTGTCCGCCGTTGTGGTGACAAAACCTTCCTGAAGAATACCCTCGATTCCCATTGCTCACTCCCAATCCAGGGCGCCTTTTGCCCAGGCATAGACGTAACCCACGACCAGAATGGCTATAAACACGAGCATCTCGATAAAACCAAACCAACGCACCGAGTCCGTATGAACGATTTCTTTAAAAATCGTCGCCCACGGCAATAGAAACGCCACCTCGAGATCGAAAAGTATGAAAATGATGGCAATGAGGTAATAACGCACATCGAATTTCATGCGCGCGTCTTCGAAAGCCTCGAAACCGCATTCATAAGGTGAAAGCTTTTCGCTATCGGGACGATGAGGCGCGACAATCAGACCGGTGAGGACAGGCGCAAAACCAAACACCACACCAACCAGAATGAAGACAAAGACCGGGAAATAGCTTTCCAGCATGATTTGCCCCACAAGCACTCAACTTAAACCACAACCACCCACCCTACTGAATGGTTTCCTTTGGTGCCGACGATGAGAGTCGAACTCATACGACCGAAGTCACTACCCCCTCAAGATAGCGTGTATACCAATTTCACCACGTCGGCACTACCAATAACGGAGCCAATAGATCACAACGAGGAACATCTCGCCATCACCGCCCAACGAAACTACTTAGGAATTTCTTTGGTTTTTGAATCTGCATCCAAAGAACCTGCGCTTTTATCAGCCGAACCCACTGGCTGCACAGGAACAGGGGCGGAGTTTACCGTATCCTGCATCACACTGCCAGCCGTTTTTGGCTTGCTCGACGCCAGATAAGCAAGAGACAAACTGGTAACAAAAAAGATGGTGGCCAGCACGGCCGTGGCCCGACTTAGAAAATTAGCGGAACCCGTGGCGCCGAACAAACTACCGGACGCACCACTCCCGAAGGCAGCACCCATGTCCGCCCCCTTCCCGTGCTGTACCAGAACGAGACCAATAACACCGATGGCGGCAAGAATGTGTATCGTCAACGCGACCGAAAAAAGATAATTCATATAACCCCTCAGGCGAGCCAGCGAATCCCCGGCACGAAACCAAACTTACTGAATCGCCACCTCAGCAAGGCGATAGAAAGGCAAAAGCACCGAAACCTCACCTTAACTTTGGATATTGTCAAGTTCTTGCACGGCTCGGCTGCAAACCGGTTGAACCCCAAGATGCCCAGCAGCAGATAAAACCTCGCGAGTATAGCTAATTTTCTAGACGACGGTCAATTGAACACTGAGCTTCCCCCGAAATTTCGTCTGCCAAGGGTGACCTAAAATTGTCGTCACTTTTGGAAGGCAGGAAATGAAGATACCGACGCAGGCATACACGACCGAGTTCAAGGAACTGGCGGTCAAGCGCGTCAAGGACGGGCAAAGCGTAGGCATGGTTTGCAGGGAACTCGGGCTGAGCGACCAGACCTTGCGCAACTGGATCAAGGCAGCG